>Ga0256405_10000398_pt1 | contig 144619 bp, 117 predicted proteins | sample RumenRJG_02DNA_FD_189096 | JGI IMG/M metagenome (GOLD analysis project Ga0256405, IMG submission 189096) | Bovine rumen microbial communities from Lethbridge, Alberta, Canada - RJG_02 | ecosystem: Host-associated > Mammals > Digestive system > Stomach > Rumen | place: Canada: Alberta... | reverse complement strand
GATTTTCGGTGTTGTGGTCTAAAAGCGTCTCAAGGGTTTCGTCATCTGCTTGTGCACTTCTGGACTTGAGACGGTCAAGGCAGTTGTTTCGCACCATCGTTAAAACAAACGGAAGTGGTGGTTTGTCCGGCTCTATGGTGTCACGCTTGTTCCATAGTTCCGCGTACACATCTTGCACGCAGTCACGCGCCTCGTCACGGTTACGGAGCAAGTTGTATGCCAGTGCATACATCTTTCCGCTGAACGGCAAATATATTTGCGTGAACTGCTCGTGCGTCATAATTGTTTGTAAATGCTTTCTATATGTAATACGATTGAAACTGAAAAACCTTACAAAGGAAGTGCATTTTTTTTTGAAAAAACATGAGCCACAACAAACAATGAAGTGGCTCTGCAAACAAATGTGTTGTGCTACAACGATACTAACAAACTATAATCCGTACCGTCTTCCACAATGCTGTGACCGGAATTGTCGGCAGCAACTACGACGGGTACAGAGAAATTGTCTTGACGCTCTGTCGGGCGATGGATAAAAAGCCCTATCAACAGCCCCACAGCGGCGGCGGCAGGCGTTGCTATCCATCCCCAGTAACGGGTGCGTTTGCGCGGAATGGGCATCGCTTCCGGAGCCCTTGTAGTAGATAGTGTTTCCGGGGTGGAGAGACTTTTCTCCGATTGTCCGCGCAGACGACGCGCAGAAGCAGAAAGTTGGGATTCAAATGTATTACTCATAATCTTTCAGTTTTAGTCGTAAATAATTGGTCAGTGTGTTGAGCCGCGATTTGACCGTTCCTTCCGGGATGGCGATTATTGCCGCTATCTCCGGTACGGTCAGTTCCTGCGTGAAGCGCAGCTCAAACAGCATCTGCTGTGCCTCGTTCAACAGGGACAGTTCCTGCTGCAGCGCGCTGTCAAACGTGGCGGCATCCAGTTGCAAAGGCGTATTGTCTTCCGCTGCCGGTTCTTCCGCAGGAAGCGAATCCAAGTAGGCTTGCTCGTGCCGGTTTTGCCGGTAGGTGTTCTTGCAAAGGTTGTAAGCGATTGTGAAAATCCATGTGCGGAAGGGCTGACCGTCTGAATAGTTCCACCGTGAGGACCACACTTTCAGGAAGGTGTCTTGCATATGGTCCAATGCTTTTTCCTCGTCGCCGCCAAGCCGCCGGAAGAAGAAGCCTTGCAGCAACCGGGCATAGCGGCGATAGAGTTCCGCAAAGGCCTTCTCATCGTCCTTCCGACGGACACGCTCCATGAGTTGCCCGTCGGAAAGAGATTTATAGTTTACAAATAGTGCTATCATTTCTTGTCGCTCAGTAGGTTGAAATACTTTTGTTTTTCTTCTTGCGGAAGCGACGTTCTCATAACGGCTGCACTTAGATAGCGTGCCAGTCGGTTGGCGTGCAATGTGTCACCTGCTTGCTTGTAGTTCTTTACCACCGGAGCAAGCATAACCATGTAGTTGAGTTGGATACGTTCACTACCTTTCCATTGTTCCTCGCTGACATACTGCGGTTCCAAAAGATACTCCAAGTGATATTTCTCTTCCACATTCCGCTGGGCTACAGCCATATTGTCATAGCGCTTTGCCGAGTAACGGAATACCAACCCCTCGTTATATAATTTCAAAGGAAAATCATCGGCTTGTGAAGAATTGAAGTGCGGTGAAAAGTATGCCGGACGTTTGCTCTTGTTAATGATATATTCTAACACTTCATGGTACAAATTATCTATGGAATCGTAATTCTCTTTGGCTTCAAATGGCTTAATGCCAAGCGATTGACAGAGAGCGTCACGATAGACTGGTATAGCAAGGAACGAAATAGGAATTACTTTCTTGTCTTTGTGCAAATCCAAGGCTTCTTGCAGAATACGCGATCCATACCAAGGCACATCGCCGTTAATGAAGTATAGCGCGTTTCCCTCCATGCCGCGCATACAATTGTCGGCATATCGGAGCAAATAACTTGGGTAAGCGTTGTTTTTGTACAGCAACTCGATGAGTTCATGGCTGGTCTCTTGTGTCTTTTTATCGCTGAAGCATTTGCCGCTCATCTCCAGATAAGCGATAAGCATGGATGCATCTTGACGACCGATGTTTTCCGGAATCTGTTGCAATGCCTTTTCTGCCCACGGACTTGCGTCCTCGCCGTACATATCACGTTTTGTTTGGTACATGGCGAGGTTATACGTAAACGAGTTAGGGATATGTTTCGCCATCTCGTCAAGTACAGCTTTTTTGCGGTCGGTCATTCCATACTGCTCTTGGAGCATATCGGCATAACGTGCCGCGCTGAAGCACTGTTCCCATGCGTGCTCGTCAGTAGGATTGGCTTGTGCCTTCTTTAACCACAATGTTTGCTGTTGTTCGTACCATGCGGCATCGTACTCATCCACAACAATACCACGGATTTCTTGGGGTTCTTGCGTCTCCAAATGTGTGAACGCTTGAAGTGTCCCGATGCAGCCCAGTGCTAGAACTGCTACTGCAATAATCAAATACTTTCTATTCATTTTGGTTGAATCTTTATCGGTTAATATTCAGTTTTCGAGTGCGCTCTCACTACTGCATACACCGATAATTCGTAAACGTTCATTTTATAACAAAAAAAGTGCCAAAAGGACCCCCAAAACAATTCCTGTGGCAAGCATGAATTGTCATCAAAGGTACAATAATTTTTCGAAATATGCTAATAATTTTTTGATTTATGCAAGGTATTTCTTTTCCCTTTGCCTTTAAACCGGAATTTTATTTGCTCATGTCAAAAAAAAGTTGTAACTTTGCACCCGAAATTAAAACATAAAATACTATGAAAGCTTTTTTATCCCACAGTAGTTTTGATAAAGAAAGATTCGTTAGACCTATAGCGAACTTGTTAGGTAAATCTAGGTGTGTCTTTGATGAAAGGACATTTGAAGCAGGTTATCCTACATTGCAAGAAATCTTTCGAACCTTAGATGAAAGCGATCTTTTTGTGCTATTTATTTCTCGCAAGGCGTTAGCATCAGCGTGGGTAAAGAAGGAAATAAAACGTGCTAAAGAAAATCTGCAAGAAGGTGAATTGTTGCGTTTCTTGCCCATCATAATTGATGATGGAATAACGCACGAATCAGAGGAAATTCCTGATTGGATGAAAAAGAGTTATAATTTGAAACGAATACAAAATCCTACAATCATATATAATAAGATAGATATGGCTCTTAAAAGCCTTGCAATTGAAACTAACCCAATCAATAGAAAACTAACACAAATTTTCGTAGGAAGAAACAATGAAATTGAAGATTTTGAAAATGATATTAATAATATCGAAGGATGGGTGCCTCGATTTATAGTAGCTCATAGCTTTTATGAGGGTATGGGTAGGCGTACTTTCCTAAAACAAGCAATGATAAAAACCAATTTGGTACGAGCTCCATTTATCCCACGCATTATAAATATGGAACATAATGAGAGTATAGAACATTTTATTATGAAATCTATATTAATAACTCCAGACAAATACGTAGGTGTAGATTTCTTTACCATACCATATAAAGATAAAATTAGTTACGCAATTGAAATATTGCGAGAATCAGTAGAAAATAATGAGTCTATTTTTATTGCGGATAATGGATCAATTGTTCATCCCAATGGAATGATTGCTGATTGGTTTAGACAGATTATACAGTCTTCTAAATATGGGAATGAATTAGTATGCTGTCTTTTGTCAAAGTATCGTCCTATAACAAAGAATGCAAAAGTAATAAATTGTGGCTTATCGTATGATATAAAAGAATTATCTAAAAAAGAGACTCAATCTCTCTTCATGCAAATGTTGCGGGTTTTAGGTATTAATTTATCTTCTGCGGACTCTCAGTTCTTTTTGGATTATTTAAAAGGTATTCCAAATCAAGTAAAATATGCAGTTAATGCAATCGCAAATAACCAATACGAAGCAAAAAAGAACATAAAAGATATTGCTCAATATGCAGATGAGTATAGTAGATTGATTGTAGAAAACATCCAAAGAGACGAAAAAAAGTTCCAGATACTTTTATTGTTATCTGAAGTAGATATTATAAATCAAACATTTGTGTATAAGTTGTTTAGTGATAATGACCTAGTAACAGAAACATTAGCCGATTTCTATAATCTATCAATTATTGATTTATATTATGATAGACAATATATTCGCCTATCTCCAACTATTTCAGATTATATAGATCGATGCAGGTACACGTTAAAACCGAATTTCAAAACGAAGCTAACACAAATTATTAAAGCAGAGTACTCTAATGATTTGGAAGCCATGTTGGAGAATGACTATAGTCAGTTCCTTATTACTTTGAAAAGCATGGTAGAGAATCGTCAAAAAATTCCGGCAAAATATTATATTCCATCTCTTATGTTAAAAAATATTATTAGAGAGTATGATAGAGGAAACTATAAAACTGTTATAGATATGTGTACGGCACTAATAGAGAACAAAAATTCAGATGCATCAATTATTCGAGAGTTAACATATTATTTAGAATTGTCATATGCGAGGACTCAAAAACCTCAGTTTTATGATTATATAGATTCTTTTGATGGAATGGATAGGCATTTTCTGTTAGGTTTCTACTATAGGAATATGGGAGGACGAAGTGAGCAACAGAAAGCAAGAAAAGAATTTGAAAATATTTTAGAGGAGGCTCCTACTAACAAGAAAGCGAAAAGGGAATTAGTTAACACTCTTTTGTCATTAGAAGAATATGATCAAGCATTAGAATATGCCCGTGATAATTATGAAGCAGATAAAACGAATGCGTTTCACATACAATCGTATTTTGCGGCATTAATTCGTAGAGATAAATTAGAAGAATCAGATTTATTAATCATTGATGATTTGCTAGATATTTTAAGAAATAGACGGGATAGACGCTCTAAAGATTTTTTTATTTGTATGAATGGAGAATATCAATATTATATCAAGCATGATTACGAGAGATCCATTAAAATTTTAAAAGAAGCAAAGGTAGAAAATGGCAATGTAGAATATGTTAATAAGGCCATTAAGAGAATAGAGAGGGACTACAGCTCTAAACGGAATAACACTAAAATTCTATAGCCGTTGGATTGTATGGTCAAACGCTTAAGGTAGGAACTAATTATGATTGTGAAAATGAGTATCTCAAACTTTTAGTCTTCTTTTTTCTTTTTGTAATACCATTATATTTACGGATAAAATTGACAACGCTCTATTGCAGCGTTGTCTTTCGCTTTTTTTAGTGTACTGCAAATTTTCCATAATAAGCAGTGTTTTTAATACAACAGGTGAATATTTTTCATTTTTATGCGTAATAACCCTCTCAAATCGCCACAAAATGCAAATTTATTTGCATATATGAAAAAAAAATAGTACCTTTGCGGCAAATTTATTTGCCGATAGTGGCGATTGAGATTGTAAACTTGTTATTATGCCTAATGCAAATCAAATATTGGCTTTAATTAAGAGTCATTTAGAAGGAGACGACAAGCGCTTCAAAGAGGTGGCAATGCAAATTGCCGCAGTTGAGGCGAGGTCGGGTCATACTATTTTATCACGTTCCATTGCGGATATGATAAAATCCAACACGGGAGTGCGTCTGGTTCGCTCTCTTGCTCCACTGAATATGGATGTTTCCGAATATGTGTTGAGCGTAGATAATTCGTATCGGCTTTCTGATTTGATTTGTAGCGAAGTGATTAAGTCGAAGATATCACGAATTATCAAAGAGTATATCCATCGAGATTTATTGTATCAAAACAATCTAAGCAACCGAAATAAGATTTTACTTGCAGGACCTTCTGGTACAGGTAAGACAATGACAGCATCAATCCTTGCTAATGAGTTACATCTTCCTCTGTATGTAGTACGTATGGAGAAAGTTATAACAAAATATATGGGCGAGACAAGTCTTAAATTGAGTAAAATTTTTGACTTAATATCGAACGTACGTGGCATTTATTTGTTTGATGAATTTGATGCAATAGGAATGCAGCGTGGTATGGAGAATGAGGTCGGTGAAATGCGACGTATTCTTAATACGTTCTTGCAATTAATGGAGCGAGACGATTCGGATAGTATAATTGTTGCTGCTACAAATGCAAAGGATGTATTGGACTCTGCATTATTCCGCCGTTTTGATGATGTTATAGAATATCAATTACCAGATCAGCAGCAAATAGAAATATTGTTAAAAACTCAGTTGGAGCCATTTGCCACACCTGATTTGCATATTGATAAGATTGCAAAAGCATTGGAAGGACGAAGCCATGCAGAGATAACATCTGTTTGTGCTGATGCGATAAAAGAGGCAATATTAAGTGAACAACAGTTGACTGATAATATCGTAATTCAAGCGATAGAACAGAAGCATTCTCAAATTATGTCAGCCTAATTATATATGAGCGAGCATAGTCACATAACATTATCTGCACCAATAGTCGTTGATTATAAAGGAGTAGGAGGGGGTAAAAAAGAAATACCTCAAAGAGATGCACTTACTCACGCCCATACCCTAAAGGAAAAGTATCAGGAGGCAGTCCGGCTTTTTGAGGAACAGCAAAATGCAATATTGGGAGAAGAAAGTTCTATAGGTGCTTATATAGATGTAGAGTTTGATCCCAAAGCAGATATGATGCATTCATTAGATACCACGAACGGTGCTCGTATAATGAATATTCGTTCAATCTCTGAAGAGAAAGAAACTCTTCAAGCTACACTATTCGTTCCTAAACAGAAGGAAAAATGGCTGGAGAAGAAAATTGACCAATATGTGATTGAGCCGGAAGAGAACCAAAAACGAAAAAACCTCCCATTAATAAATTCTATCGAGAATATTCAGGCTGCCAGAATCCAAGATTTTATTGTTATAAAAGATGATGCCCGTATTATCGAGTCTATACCAGCAGAACTAGAATGTGAATACGAAATATGGTTATTAAAAGAGGATTTTGATGAGAACCAGATAAATCATATTTTGGATTCGATTGGAGTAGAAGTAGGCAACAAGACATTAGTTTTCGAGAGTATCATAGTCTTGTTGGTCAAAGCTGCAAAACATCAACTCCAACAGATGGTATATTCTATTCCTAATATTTCCGAGATTCGCAGATATAGAAAACCATCTGTTTTATCTTACGCTGGTAGCGTTAGTGAAGAAAAAGAGTGGTGTAATTCAATCCTGGCGAATACACTCAAAGAGAATGAGCCTTTAGTTAGGGTGGGAATCCTTGATTCGGGAGTTAATTTCAATCATCCTCTTTTGACTGAATTTATTACCGAAGATAGATGCTTAACAGTTGTTGATTCGATTAGAGATAGGGAGAATCATGGAACATCCATGGCAAGCTTGGCATTATACGGAGATTTAACTGACACTATTTATAATAGTGGATCGAATCCGATAACAAATGATTTACTTTCAGTTAAAGTATTGCCGGATAATGATGAAGGACATGAGATTTCATTTTATGCAGTAACGACGGAAGAAGCAATTAGTAAGGCTCGGAGTAATAATGTGCATATAATGTGTTCTGCTGTCACTCTTAAGACAGAATCGTTGGACGGAATGGCATCGTCGGTATCTGCTGCTATAGATCAATCTTTGTATAATGGAGGACGGGCTGATTCGTTGTTATTTGTTTCTGCAGGTAATAGTCAAGATGAAACATTTGCTGTAAAATACCCGGATTATCTACTAAATAATCCTATTTTAGATCCTGCACAATCTTGGAATGCAATAACGGTAGGGGCATATACAAACAAGGTAGTTATTAGTGCACAATGGCATAATGGTGAAAATGTGTTGGCTCCAGCGGGAGGAATATCTCCATACAGCAGAACCTCAGTTCAATGGGGAACGAATGCTCCGATAAAACCGGAAATCGTATTTGAAGGGGGAAATGCTTATCTTGATAATCAAGGTCTTTTGAATACGACTGAAGACCTAATGTTGGATGCAGCAAATGCACAAATGTCCGCTCACCTTTTTCAAGGATTTAATGGGACGAGTGCTGCAACAGCATTAGCAGCAAGACTTGCTGGAAGAATAAAATATTTCAATCCCAATTTATCAGCTCTTTCTATTCGTGCATTAATGATTCATTCTGCGGAGTGGACAGAAGCAATGCAGGATATGTTTACGAAGAACGGGGTCTTAGAGAAAGATGTGCTAGTTCATACATGTGGCTATGGCGTTCCTAACGAAAGAAAGGCTATTGTTTCTCAAGATGATTATGTGACTTTTATTTCCGAGAGCGAACTAGAACCCTTTACTCATGGTTCAGCAGAACCAAAATTTGCTCAAAAGCATTTGTATGAAATGCCATGGCCTTCGGAATTATTACGCGAATTTGGAGGACAGGAGGTAATTGTTAAAATAACTTTATCATACTATGTAGAGCCTAATCCAGGAAATCGTGGAAAATTGAAAAAACATTCTTACCAATCAATTCGTCTAAAATTTGAACTGAATCAACCATTTGAAGAATTCGATAATTTTAAACGTAGAGTTAGCCACTTGGGAGAAGAAGAAAAAATGGATAACGATGGAAGAAGATGGAGAATCGGAATCATGAGAAGGAATCAAGGCAGTATCTCTTCTGACGCAATTAAATATACTGCTGCAGAATTGGCAGAATGCAATTTAATCGCAGTATATCCTTCTAGCGGGTGGTATAAGACCAGAAAATCGAAGGCCGATGTGAAAATCAAGTATTCTTTAGTTGTTTCAATAGAAGCTCCTGAGCAAGATATTTATACTGAAATACAAAATAAGATTAGAATTCAGCAACTTATTCCGATTGGATAGATGTTATTCCATGATAATCAAACAACTCAAATAATAAATTGCGGTCACTGACCGCAATTTTTGTTTTCACGATTTGCTTACTAAACGATTTTTTCTTTCCCCCTTTAATAAGGTGTTCGCTTCGCTCACGGCTTTGTCTTTGCTCCGCAAAATTTCTTTATAGGATGGGGTCGGCTTACCGCTTGCATCGTCGGACATGCTATACAAAGAAAGAACCCCCAAGACGAATCTCAGAGGTTCTCAAAGTGGCGGCTACCTCCTCTCCCACAATATACCGCAGTGCAGTACCATCGGCGATGCTGCCCTCTCCGCTCTCTCTCCCGCGCCCGCGCGCCGCAGGCGCGCACACCGCCGCCCGCCCCGCGCCTCTGATGCATTTTTCTCAACCCAACGACCACCCCTCCCTCATGGGAATTGCTAAGGAGTGCGTAAACGCACGACCGTGGGGACCCCAAAACATTTCCAATTTTGGGGGAGAGCGGAGGCACGAGTTGCTTCTACGATTTAGCGGAGTGGTATCGTCATTGCAATCTCGTTGCCGACCGCGACATCTATGGTCTCTCTAATAAGGTGTACTATCGTACGTCTGTTTTATTGGTCTCTCTCTTTAATACGGTGTTCGTTTTACTCACGTCTTTTTTATTAGTCTCTCTCTAATAAGGAGTTCGCTTCGCTTACATGCTTGTATAAATTTTGCTTCGCTGTATTGTTTCACCTGATCCTTCTTTATACAACCACCTAACCCCTAACCCTCTAACTCTTTTATTCCCATCTCCTATATATTATAATAAGGTATATACGCGCGCCCCCTCGCGCGTGTACGCATAAGGCAAACGATTTTTAGTGTTTACGTCCCGTTGTGTCGCCGAAAAAAGCAATACGACTACACAATAAATTTGTCCATGTCAGATTTTTTTACTACCTTTGCACACGCAAACGCACAACAATGACAAATGCGAATAGAGGAAGCGATAACATATGCCATTATGTCGGATGGTCATGGGAAGACAACCAACCAGATAGCCGACGCAATCAACCGCAACGGTTGGCATATCCGCAAGGACGGAAAGCCTGTTACCAGTGCCCAAGTCTATGCGGTAATTTGCCGCTATCCCTCAATCTTTACTAAGGAGGCAGGACGGATTTGTGTAATGTTATGAATATAGAACAAGTCAGAGAATTTGCATTGGGTATCAATCCCCAAGTGACGGAAGAACTATTTGCGGAGAATTGGATTTCTTGGAGAATATTCGGCAAGTGGTTTTTGCTTATGCAACTCGATGCACCCGAACCACGCGTAGCGGTTAAACTGCTACCCGAAATGAGTGCAGAACTGCGTGCCCGGTATGATGGTATTCGTCCAGCCTACCACATGAACAAAACGCATTGGAACGATCTCTATCTGAACGAACTTCCCGACACCCTTGTTCAAGAACTAATTACCTCATCTTATCAGCTCATAGCCTCTAAACTTCCCAAGACGCAACAAGCTCTACTATAACCTCGTGCGCCCAATGGTCGCTCGAAAAAGAGAGAGAGACTTTTTTGAGAGAGACCATATCTTTTATGTCCCATGAGTGAGTGGCGCTGAACCCCTCTCGCAATGCATCAGAGGCGCGGGGCGGGCGGCGGTGTGCGCGCCTGCGGCGCGCGGGAGAGGGCGCGGGCGCGGGAGAGAGAGCGGAGAGCAGCGGAGCGGAGAGGCGAGGGCAGCAGAGAGAGAGACAGGGGCAGAGAGACAGCATCGCCGATGGTACTGCACTGCGTTGTGGGAGAGTAGGTAGCCGCCACTTTCGAGAGCTCGAGGAGAAATCCCCGGGTTCTCTTGTTTTTACGTCTATGTAACAAGAGGACACCCGAAGGTGCCCTCTTTCACTTTAGCCGTTGAGACTCTCGTCGTAAGCCTCTCCGCAAATTTTCCAGTAATAGGCCTTGAGGGTCTTACGACCGCTCGGGAGGTCTTTCTGATCCAGGAAGGCTGCCTGGTCGGCTGCGATCTTGGTGAGGTCGCCTTTACGCTGCTTCACCATCGCCGCTACGGTGCTGAAACGCAGGCGTGCTGCAGCTTCATCCGCCGTGATCGGGGTGGTACGTACGGTTTTCTTACGGAGGTACAAGCGGTTGCACTTGTTGCTCTCCGTCGGTGCTACGCGGTGCGTGCCAAGCAGCATCTTGTTACAACTGTGTTGCGGGTTCTTTCCCGGTTTACTCAATGCGCCGGAAACAGAGTCAATACCGGCGCTCCATTCTACATGTGCCATTCGCGCGAGCTATCCTCGTACATGTACCAAAACTACGTTTTAGTAGTAAGTACTCAGATGCTCTCGCTCTCCGATCCACGACCACTGCGTTGGGTCGTGTCTCGGGTTTCTAAGCGAGAGCGCCTCTAAGCTCGATGAGAGGGGTTAAATTGTTAAACGGTTAGTTGCCGAAGTTGGGCTTTACGTACTTCTGGGCGACGGTGAACGCGAAGAGAGAGGTGTACTTCGATTGGGCTTTGAAGGCTGCTTCCAAAGAGGCGCGTTCGGTGGGATCCGCAAGGGCAGTCTTGGCTGCTTGCGAGGCAGTTTTGAGTGCGTTCTGGGCTTGGACGTTCTTAGGGTCTTTAGCCTTGGAAGGGTTCAAGAGGTCAACGCCCAACTGCTCCTGCTTACAAGGACAGCCCTTGAAATACAGGCTCTCCGATTTGTTGAATTTGCCCCTTACCCGGGCAAACATGCCGTGCAATGTAATTTTTGCCATTCGCTGCTGGCTATGACTTGCGTGACTCGCTGCTCTGCAGCTCGATGACGCTCCGTCATGCCCTCGCTCTCCGATCCGCAAAACTACGTTTTACGTCTCGGGTTCAGGAGGACGCCCCTCAGCCAGCTCAAGGGGGAAAAGGGTTAATACTTGTCGACTGGTCAACTGGTCTACTGGTCGACTGGATTTATTTCGAAGGGCAGTTGGAGTTGCCCTTTCATGGTGCGTTCGAGGAACGCGAGGTGTTTTTCATGTCCGTACTTTTGTGCAAAGACGATTCGTGTGTGCGCTTCGGCGGCAGAGGGGATATGATCCGATCGGTTCGGTCGTGCTTGAACGATATGCATCACGCCTTCTCTTCCCGGGTAGCGGCGGATATAGAAAGGGTCTGTTCCCATCAGTATGCCACGCACCGAATCGATTCCCGGATCAAACTCTACTTTCGCCATTATTTCTTCTTTGCGCCGTGGTATTCTTCGACGGTTTTCATCTGAATCGTCGTGCTCGTTTTCGCCGAGTCTTGTGCGGTTGTGTACGTGGCGGTGGTGTTCACGGTGCGCCATACTTTGCAGCTGGTCATGCCTAATGCGATGGCGCAAGAGGTCAGTAGCGCCAGCACCATCGTCTCAATGATCTTGTACCATTGTTCAGGGGTCAGTTTGTTTTTGGTTGTCATAATTGTTGCGATTTTTGTTCGATGATGGACAATATAAACGACGAAACGGGGCACGTATCGCCCCGTATCGCCTAATAGCGAAAAAAATGTAAAAAAGTGCATTTTTAGTCAAAATCGCCCAAAACGATGGGATAGTCGTCGGGATTGCGGTCCACGTGCGGATAACCGGGTAGAAAGGGTTCAGGCACACAGACTTCGATTCGAATCTCCTCGTGGATCTCTTGCACAGATTGGAGGTATTCCGTGACTGCGGTCTCCACGTTTTGGCAGTCCCATTGCCAACCGCATAGTTTGCCTTGGATGAAGATTCCGGTACGATGGACGGTGAGCCGATAGATGAGTTCAAGGGGCAGATGTTCATTAAGGACGAAGACATTTGCAAGTAGTCTGTTGCCGGTAAGATGGTTCATTTCCCATACTTCACAATGTGCGCCAGATATGAATTGGCGGGTTTTAATCAATTTCAATAGCATAATGATTTACGATAATTTGTACTGCCGCAGGGGGCAGGAGGATTTGTTGTTTCTTTAGTTTTAGCGGTGCCAACTGTTCGCGGATGAACGGATCTCGGAGCCACACTCGGAGTGTTTGTTCGGAGACTCCCGCTTTGCGAGCGAGTTGGCTTTTCGTCATTGCTCTCATAGGCTGTCATTGGGAGATGGTCCCGTGATGGTACTGTTGAAACCTCGTCGCTGTCACGACGAGCAGTCAACGAATTACTATAATTTAAATTCTCTGATGATTTGGAGTTTGAGGGCAAGGGCTTCTTCGAGTGTGTAGATGCCAACAAGTCCTTTGTACCATGCGACGACCATCTTAGTTGTCTTGGCTACGTCATCCACAGCGGGTGAACCGTTGTAGTTGGTGGGTTCAGCATCGCGAGCGTTCACTATAGCGTACCATGGATTGGGTTCTACCGGTTTGCCTGCACGCTTACGGTCTCGGATGAGACGATAAATGCGGTGTTGCATGTGGATGGTACAGGCATTCCAGAGTTTAGATTCGCATTTAGCACGCATGTTGTGAAACTCTAACGGTGGATTAAGAAGGTCCCACAAATAATCAAAAGATTTCTTTTCATCAGTCATAAATTTTTAATTTTTGATGATGAGTACTGCATAGTATAACGTCATCATCATTTTTCTTTTTAATAAAGAGGGTTATAGGGGGAAGAACATTTTTCTTTTTGCCTTCCCCCATGACCCTTTAGTCAATGACTTTGACGGTGAGTTTGATCTCGTCGGGTTGTTTGTCGGGATAGAGTTCGACGAAGGTCTTGACATAGCCGTTCATGATGGCGGTGCGAGCCTTGACGAGGTTCTGCTCTTTGACCTTTTCTTTGGCATTCTCACGCCATTTGACAGCTTGTTCTTGCTTGTACTTGTTGTAGTCGGCAAAGTCAAAGACTTCGGTGCGCTGGAGTTGGAAGGTTCCTACTCCAGGGATGGTGAACTCGCCTTTTTCAAGGCCTTTGGCGGCAAGGATGGCAACGGCTTCGTTGGTTGCCTCGGTGGATATTTCGTCGATACGAGCCTTGATGGCTTTTTCTTGGGTGCGTAACTCACGCAGTTCTTTAAGATTGGTAGTTTTGAATTCTTGATTTTCCATAATGATAATGTTGTTTTAATGATAAAACAAAAATGCAAATTGATTTGTCGGATACTATCCGCCGTAATTAACGAAGAATCTTTTTCTTCGGACTTTTGTCCGAAGCAGTGAACGAAATTTAGATCTCCATGTGATGCGTCATTTCATACTCCATTCGAGCGTCGGGGTCTTGGCGTTCGAGGACGAGGCCATGACGGAGAGCAGCATCGAAGCGTAGGTGCTCACCCTTCGAGAGCCATATGAGGTTCGAAGCACGGCTGTCGGTATTGTCGCCGTTCAGGTGGTGACACTCGTACTTACGTCCGAGCCTGTCCACGCGACGAGGACCGATCCAAGCGATAGCCACAAGGATATGACAATGAGGATTACCAACCCAACCGCACATGCGTGGGTAATTAGAATGAACGTTCGGCTTGCGACGGAAATTCTTCGTCACGTAGGGCTTGTTCGGGTTCAGTCCTCTGGTCGAAAGAGAGTAGAACAGCCCGGCCTTTGAGCAGTACAGTTTTCGGTTTCCCGTACGCGATACGATCCCTTTGCAAAGGCGAAGTTCGGTGCCGTCCGGGAGATAGATTTTCTCCGGGGGCAATTCATTTTTCTGCATAGTTGTTACGTTTTGATGATTAAACATGTTAACTATCAAATCCGTAACATTCCTTTCTTGATTAACGAGACTGAGAATGTTGTGCCGGACGCCCCGTTAACCAATTATCCCGGCGAGGATTTTTGAAATCTGGTGCAAAGGTAATACAAAAAAAACGACCTGCAAAAAATGCAAGTCGCTGTTCTAATGAGAATCCAATAGTAAGGCAGGAACAACTATTTTAGGGCATATATAGGCGTAAATCCAAGAAATAAAATCTAATGGGGTCTAATGGGTAAGATTAGTACGCTGCCGCAAAATTTTTGTACCCATATTGTTTCATTGTGGGGAAATATGCTTGTAACTTAGTAAAGATGATTTTTTTGTTATCGCCATGAAAATTCAAGATGCCGAGTTGTTCATATTTGCGCATGAAACGAGCTAAGGTAGGAGCATCGTTTTCCGCGGCATATCTAAATTCTTCTATAAATGATTCATAGGAAATTAGACCATATTCTTCGAGCCGGTCCATACGGATATAGTCAAAATTTCTTACCCGCTGTATCTCCTCCGCTATTTGTTCGCTCAGATAATCGTCCGACAGGTAATATTGTTTCCATACCTGTCTATCGGAGTTGCCCATATGCGCCTTTATCGCCTCTTGTGTATATTCATACAGCAGCCTCGTATTGGAGAAATCGGGATCGTCTATGCTCATCTGCAGCCGCATTGCATATTGGATCGCGCAGTGTTGCAGGGAGATAGCAAGCATCGCGGAGGCGGCATACACGATAGCGGTAGCAGCCAGATGCCGTTGCGTAGAATTGTATAGTTCCCGATAGAGTGAATCAATATAAATCTCACACTCGTGTGTGCCTTCCTTCTCACGTATTGTGTCAATCGTATCTGCTACGCAGTAGAATATCTCTTCCGTAGAGAGTAAGAAAGTAGCATCGCAATATTTAATACGGGATGCTACATCATGAAGAACATTATATAGTGCATTATTTCCGAAGCGCCGGTTTATTTCTGCCTTTTCTCTTTTTGACAATCTCGTGTCCATCGTCATAGTCTTTTGCGTAAACCAGAATATTATCAAGCCATTCCTCTAACTCGGAGTGTCTTCCATGGGCATATGAATCTTCATCAGCACCGCGTACATATTCAGCTATGTAAATCGGGTTTAAGGACTGAACCATACGTTTTTCCTCCCCATATTTGAACTCTCCATAGTTCTCAAATTGAACAGATAGATCATAGCCATTTACACAGCATAAGGCAACCATATTGGCAAAATCACCTTCTTCTTTAAGATCCAGAGACTTATTCTTTTCTGCATCGTATTGTAATATTCCTTTTGTCGCCTTTAATGCGGTAGCAACGGTCGTCATATATTTGATAATATCTGCATCCAATGATTCCAGATGCTCAATAGGAGCTACATTTTTCGGATTAGGGAAAGAGAATTTGACATTTTTTACTATATCTTTTTGGGCGATACGCTCATGAACTACTTCCCAGAACTCACCAATCCGCTTCTTAATATTGATTTGAATATCCAGTTTGTAGGCAGCCAACGCAGCTCTCAATTGGTCCTCGAAAAGATCTCTAACCTTGTCCGTATTACTATTGAACGCATCACTTCTCCGCTCTATCGCCATTTGGCATATCCCGTCTCTATTGTCAAAAATGACAAAACACGGAGGATAATTCGTGACATCATATGGATTTTGCGACACATCGACTAACTGAAGACCTTTGGGATCGCTGATACGGAATATGAATATTCCTTCATCGCTACGAAGCAACGAGTTGGTATAGGGCACTTCCACTCCGCCCTTCAGTTTCTTGTACATTTTTGGGAAACTATTCAGTACTTGCCCGAAAATTTTCTGCGCCTGTGCTACGTTTATTTGCGCTTCTCTTTCCTCTGACGATTTGAGGATGCACTTGTAAATAGCAAAAGTAGATTCTGTCATGATTGGGAAACCTATATCTTGTATATTAATTTTCCGGAAATAAAAGAGGCAAAGCCTTCTTGCTCTTGGGCTATAGTGTATGCCGCCATTACGCCATTTTCTTAAATTTCTTCTATACCTAAACTTTTGAGGTAGTTGTAGGTGGCGTCGTAGTATTCTGACAATCGGGTATGGTCGTCGGGTGAGCCTTCAGGAACACAGATGATCATGCCTTGACGGGCGCGAGTGAGAAGGACACGGTATGCGTTAATAAGATATGCTTGGCGGTCGGATTTCTTGATATTATTCCACTTATTACCACCGTTGAATTCGAAGAAATTCCATCCGTTTGGCGTATAGCGCAAATCACCATCCCAAACCACGCAAGTCCAATCTAACTCTAAGCCTTGTACATCAAACTCCGAGGCGGCATCTTCCAAGAAAAGAGATGAACGCACATCGTTGATATCATCCAAGAACCAATGCACCGTGTCTGGTTTGCAGCGGACATCAATCGCAAGCGGTTTGAGTCGATAGGCCTTGGATGAGACTAACAGCCCGTAACGCTCGTTTCCTCGTGCGTGGGTACGCAGCCATTCTTTGGCCTTGTTCAGATCACGCGTTAAGGCAATCGGGTAGCGGTCAGCGATGTCTGTATATATCTTGCGGACGTTTTCTGCGTCTCCGTCGAGTAGATAATGCACCATATTGGACAAACTCTCTGCACGGAACGAACGCATCGAAACCGCCAGATGTAGGTCGTCAGAGAAAGTCTTATTGGGGTTGTTCTCCAGAAGTTCTGATACCTTCCCCTCAGCGTATTCTTTAGCGGTGAGTTGCGAGGATATATAAACTTTCCAATTGGGGAAGGTCTCATTGAGCGCACGTATCCATTCACCTATACCGGCTTCGCCTGTGTTAATCTCCTGACCGCCACCAACGAGGCAAACAATAACCGCCCAATCGGGTCTCTGATCCAAAGACCAAATGAGGAACTCACCTTCCGACATGGGGAAGTTTGCGAAACCTTTCTTACGGCTCAGCCAATTCGCGATGTGTTCTTTATCCCATGAACGCTGTGCTTCATCGAAAATAGCAATATTCTCCACCTCACCATAGCCGGCTTCTTGGTCTTTTAATTCCTTTGTAGGGTCAATCTCCAGAGTACCATTCACTACTTTTACCTTGTTGAGCATATTATCGCGGTAGCGGTGGATGATTTGTATAAAACGCTTTACTTCGCGTTCTGCTTCTTTCTTGGTGATCTTCTTCCCTTTTTCTTTCTCTTGTGCCTGTTTGTCGCGCGTCAGGGCTTCTGTCAGCACTTGCACCAAAGGTCCATTTCCTGAGAGATAAACAGCTAAGTCTTGTTTCTCCTGTTGTACGGCTACATTCAACCCCACTAAAGTCTTACCTGCGCCCGGAACGCCTGTGACGAAACAGATACTCTTACCTCCATAAGCCTTGGTGTCGCGGATAACTTTACGCACGTAGCGCGTAGTGGTTTCTAACTGCGCGCCTTCCGCTTCGCTTTTGGTGATGTTCTCTACGCTATGATTGAGATAAAGCGACCGTGCGGCCTCAATGATAGTGGGCGTCGGCGCATAACGACTACGCGACCAATTCTCCAAAGAAACGGAATATTGTTTGGGCGCTAAAGGTTGTGACAAAACCAACTCAAAAACATCCTTTAAGTGAGCCGCATTTGTAAGTAAAGGCTCGTAGATTCCATCGTCATAATGCGAGGGTTGGCAGAGGGTAGAAAAGGCTGTTTCTTCAGTGGCAACTAAAATTGGAATAATCCATCGGTCGGCGCTGCCTTGGTGGAAATTCTTGAGGTCTAAGGCATAGTCGAGTACCTGATCTACGTCTTGGTGCTTGAATTCTTCTTCACCGGCTTTGAATTCCACTACAAAAACACGTTCGCGAAGAAGAACCACCACATCAATGCGTTTGCCTAAACGCGGAATGGTATATTCGAAGATGATTTGTGCGGGCTCGTTGGAGTATGGCGCAAGCAGGTTTTTCATAATCGTTATTTCTTGCTCCCAAGCGAACTTCTGAGTGGATGTAGTATCCATTTCATCGGCACGAGACATCTTGCCGAAGATAGTGTTAGTATCTTCCGCAAGGAATGTGGCTATGTCAGCTTGGTAGAAATAACGGTTAGTCATGAATATCTGTTAGTCTTATTTGTGCTTTGTTTTTTAGATTACTTATACTCGTCCATTTCATCTTCGTGGAGCAAATATTCATATTCGGTGCCTATTAAACTTTCGCGGTCATATTCTTTTCTCCACTCCATAATATAAAACGCAATAGTTTCGGGATATATTTGCCAATAGGCTCTGCAAACCTGCTTGTATAACTTTAGTATTCGCTCGTCCCCCGCAAAACTCCATAATAAATCAAGCATCCACCCAACTTCATTTTTCGTTGCCTTCCTGGCACATAAATTTTGAACCTGTGGTGTGTATGCTAAAACCGCATCATTGTGCAAATCTTTCAAACGCTCGGCAAGCACAGATATATTTTGTAATAATTTATCCTCTGAGTCTGTCATAATTAGTAGCGGTTTATGTTATTTATAGCAGCAAGTCTTATACAGTAAACATAATTTCGGGTGCAAAGGTACACAAATTTTCTGAGATATACAAGAAAAATCAGAGATTTTTAGTTGAATGTTGAAAGTTTAAGGTTTAAAGGCATAAAAAAGACGAGCCGGAGCCCGTCTGATGGAACTATTCGGAAATGCCGAATGGTTGCTATATAATGGTAATGCACCGTTTGGGATCAAAGCCGTTGTGCTGCGGCTCGCCGTGGGAGAGATAGCCGAACTGGTTGGAGAGGATTTGCGTGTTGCCGATCTTGGCATCTATATTGCGATGCGAGTGCCCGTAAATCCAATAATCTATACCCGAATCAGCAATATAGTTTCCCAACTCCACCGTAAATGCCCCGTTGATAGTGCTTCCTTTGAACTCGGGCGCAGTGCATAATTGTGTCGGTACATGGTGGGTGAGCACAATCTTTGCCCTTGCGCAACTATCTGTTACGGCTTGTCGGATAAATGCCAGACAACGCTCATGTTCGGCATTGAAATTCTGTGCGTTGAGGCGGTGTCCCTCATATTTGATGCGGTAGAAATCACTCACGCCGTGCTCTACCAGATATTCGTTTTCCGGTTCGATCTTCGACCAAAGCGTGGAGACGATGATATCGGTAAAAGCGTCTTTGCTGTCAGCAGTGAGACCGCCTTCGGCTGTCAGATGCAGGACTTTGTTGTAGTACGCTTTTACGTTCGGGCGGATGTCCAGACAATAGTTATCCGGCATAGTCGACAAGTCATAATATCCGTAGAAGTCATGGTTGCCGAGGCACACGATGACTTGCTTGTAATGGCGCGAAGCCCAATCCCAGAAATCGTACGCCTTATAGGTATCGCGTCCGGAATCGGGTAGGTCCAAGTACGCCGTATCACCGGCAATAAGCAGTATATCACCCGTCACTTCCAACGGGTGAGCCGCCAACCAAGTGCGGTTGTCCGGAAACTCCAGATGCAGATCACTCACAAATTGGATCTTCATAATACTCCCCTTCTATTTCGACATAGTGTTGGATGTGTTTGTTCAGTTCTGCAATGGCAATCTCTTTTTCGCGGGAACGTCCCATGCGAAGCGTGTCGGCGATGACCAGCAGTTGGTATAACTCCTCGTCCCGCAAAGCCGCTTCAGGGACAGACGGGTAGAGCGGTTCAATCATTTGTCCGCGCGCATTACCTTTGATGTAACGCCATACAAATTGCTCGGAAGAATCAGTTATATGTTCTTTGATGGGCGAGGCACTTACATAAGCAGGTATGCCGCGGATAACACGACCTGTCTCTGCCGGAAAGACATAAGCCAGACCATGAATCATAAACTCCTGCAACGCAAGCGTGTTCACGCGTTTCTTGTTGCGATCTACCAATTGCGCCTTTTTGCTGCGTTCCAGACTTTCACTTACACTTGAAGCGCTCATACCGAGTTCTTCTGCAAGTTTCCGCAAAGAAAGTGCACGTCCTTTAGACGTCAATTTCTTTAAAAGTATTACCAAATCTTGCTCTTTCATAGCCGCTTAAAATTAGGTCTTTTCGACAAAATGTTCTTAGCTTGCGCATGATTATTACATGGATTGCGTGCGTAATGTTCGTCGTTCGCGAACAGCGAACACTGAATCCGCTGCAAAATTACTACTTTTTTTTGAAATATGCAAGAAAAATCGGAGATTTTTAGTTGAATGTTGAAAGTTTAAGGCTTAAAGACAGAAAAAAACCAGCAACTCGCTGACTTCTTTCAAATTGTTGTACTTGGGACATGGCTTGTGACATGGCTTGTGACATCTTGCTCACTTCTCTCTTCTAGCTTGTTCCTTTTTGCGCGTAAAAAGGAACAAGCATGCCGTTCATTCGCCCATTACTTTTTTGTATAAATCCAGACCTTTTTCTGTCAGCCGATATGTTTGTTCGGGCTTGTTGGGGGAACCGGGGAAGGACATGGTCACGTAGCCTTGTGCCACGGCCGGCTTAAGATAATTGTATATGAAGTTTCTTCTGCTTTGTTGTCTCAACCCCAAGTCAGCAACAATCTGGCGACGAGGTAATGAAGACTTTCCTATAACCTGAACCATCTTACGCACCCGCAGGTCAACTTCCGTTCTGACAAAAGGACGGTCTATGCTTTGTTTGTCGTCAACCATCCCGACAGCCGTAAGATCCAATTGCACATGACAGGACTTTATGCCTTCATTCACATCGGCATAGTCACTACTTAAAAACACCTGATGCCCTGCCTTTTGCAAAGCTGCTACCACTTTCGGGACGAACTTCTTGTTCTCTCTGGTCTCTTTAATAAATATCTTCATGGCCTTCTCTATCTGGCTTGTTCCTTTTTATGTGCCAAAAGGAACAAGCTAAATTAGCCGCAAAGGTACGCAAAAATTCTGACATATGCAAGAGAAAAGGGCATTTTTTGAATAAAAAGGCAAAAAAAATCCGCCAAGATGTGGCGGATACTTGAAAGTGAAACAGATAACGAGAGATCCGACAAAATTGGCGGATGGATGATTATTTTGTACCACTCAAGATACCATTTTCTTTGTCCTCATTGTTGATACGTTTATTTTCGCGTGTCGAGGCTCTCGACCCGAAATCGAGGTTGCAATGGAAGTTGAGAATGAGCATCTGGCGGAAGTCGCGCATCTCCGCGTGCTGCGTGTTCGGCGCAAGGGCAGAGAGGTCTTTGGTCTCGATGCTGTAGCCCTTGACGGAGAAGGGATTCATCAGCATCGCACGGAAGCCCCATTTGTCGGCGTTGTAACCAAGACCGATATGATGGTAGAACTCGCCGTACTCCAGTGTCTCGCCCCACAGGTTATTGTAGCGCGTGGTTACTTCGCCGAAAAACTGCCAACCCTTGTACATGCCCATAATACTTGCGCGAACACCCGGATTGAAATGCTTGTGCGTGTAGGAATTGCCAAGCGAGACGTAATAATTAGCGAACGGCGCAACGGTGAAGATCAGTTTGTTTTGCAGCAAGCGCACTTGCACACTCGGAGCCACTTGCAGACGATGAAAACCGCGGTGGTTGGCGTAGGTGCGGACGGCGTATGATTGACCGTCAATCAGCTGCTCAAAGGTCTCATCCATAATCGGTTTGTGGTCGTACGAGTAGTTCGCCCAAAGGTTCAGATTGACGTGTTTGGACTGCCAAGAAAGCTGCATCTCATTGGCAACGAACATGACGGGTTTGAGGTTCGGATTGCCTTGCCGGATCTGGTATTTGTCAATCTGTTGCGCTACGTCCGACATGGCAGATAGCGAGGGTTGGTAGCCGGAGACATAACCTTTGTATTTCCAGAACACACCCTTGCCGAAGTCATAACTCAGCGTCAGTTGCGGCCGGGCAATCCAGTTCGACGATTTCTGTCCGCCTTGCTCGATATATGTGTGCATGGCTCCGATACCCACGGCGTACGAAAACTGCTTGACACGTTGCTGCACTTCCGCAAAAGCGTACGTCTCGGCGGTTACCATAGAGACCTTTGTACCTTGTACATTGTCCCTTTGTACATTATATAGGTTTTCCATCCATTGCTGATTGTGCCGCACGCCGACCGTCAAACCGATGTTCTCCCAGTCTTTTTCATAGATGGCTTCACCGATGAGCGAGTATTTGTTACCTTTTACGCGCGAGGTCACATCGGTTCGTCGGAGGCGACGATCAACGATTAAGTTGCTTCGCAACAAATGTGGTTGTCGTGCCTCCTCCTCTCCCCAAAAATTAAAATTTTCGGGGGCCCCATTTAGTGAGTCCGTCTCGCCAAGCGGCAACTGCTCAAAACGGCGGTCGTTGCTACTGTTGATATACGTACCCACCACATCGAAATACAGATGGTTGTCGTCCGGCAGATTATGCTCGTAGTAGATGTCCAACGAGGGTGAAATGGACTTGCTACTTTCGTGGTCATGGATGGCAAAACTGTCCGTGCCCTGATACAGATACGAATCGCGGTTGGTCTTCGATTGCGGCGTGAACTTCATGAAATCGCGCAAGGTGATATTGAGCATATTCTTCTCGCCGTTTGTCCAGTTATAAGTCAAACCGATATTGACCGGATTCATCTTGAAACGTGTCGGCTCGCCCACTTCGCGGTTCTCGATCGTGTATGGCTTTTGACTTTCGACTTTCGACTTTTGACTAAAATAATACGTCTCGGCGTTCGTGCGCGTCCAATAGATGTCACGCGGCGAGTAGTGCGTTATGAGGCTGAACGACGATTTGCCGAAATTCACTTTGCCCGACAGATGGTATTCGCCCCAACCGGGCATGGTCACGCCGTTGGACGCGTTGAGCATCAGATTGCCGCCCGTGTCGCGGTGCTTGACGATGTAGTTGATGACCGCCGCCGCGCCGTTATAACGCACGCCGGGCTGGTCGTGGTACTCGATGCGGATGACATCTTTCGGGTTGATTGCCATGACCTCAGAATTGCTTGCTTCGATGCCGTTGATACGCAACTGCACGTCTTGGTTGGCGAGGGTCTTAACCGTGTTGTCCGCAGGGTTCACCACGATACGCGGGATCTGCAAGTTCTGCAGCAGCGACATGCCGTCGTGCGAGGCTTTGCGTTGCTCCTTGTTGGGAAGAAGGACTTGTTTGTCCACTTTCTGAATGACACTTTGTGCTTCGACCGTCACTTCGGCTAATTTGAACATGGATGTGTCCATCCGTAAGGTGTCATTGTAGTTCATTTGTGCGCCTGTTTGCGCGTTCATTGACACGGCGCAAACCATCGCCGCTGCCAATACGAAATACTTTGTTTGCATATTCTTCAATTTTTGAGTTGTTAAACGTTTCTTTTTATGGGGTCCCCGATGTGTGCGGAGATAAACCATTTGCGACTGCAAAGTTACTACAAAAACCCATTTATATCCAAATTTTGCGATTTATATTTGCTTAGTGTAGGTCGCTGATATATAGGCGATTTGAGGAGGAAAAGTTTATATGCGCCTTTAAAGCATTTATATATTTTGCTGGAAAGTCAAAGGAGGTGTGATTTTAGCCATTTCGGACACAAAATGCAGAAATATTACAGATTTATTCTCCAATATTTGCACAATTCAAAAAAGTTAAATATTTGGTGTAACGTCGAGGGCACCGACACGGCGCTTAATAATTCTATGTATTGTATTAATCCTCCAAGTGAGGAACTTGTCGGGTACAACACTCGGAGTGCTATCCGAAGCACTCCTTCACCTCGAAATTACATCCGCACATTTGTGCAAATAACAAGGCTTTGCAGCACAAAATACAAATGAATTTGCATTTTCCTGCTGAAATCCTTGTGTATTTCAAATATTTTTAGTAACTTTGCAGCCGAAAGTTGCAAAGACGAGAAAATGACACCCAAGACAATAGATAATATTTATTTGTATCGGATAACCCACATTGGAAATATTCCGCATATATTGTCTAATGGCATTGTCCATAAATCCTCTCTGTCAGCCAATCCCAATTATATTGCAATAGGAGATGTAAGTCTAATAGATTATAGAAGTAATAAGAGCGTCAATATTGATGGACATAATATCATCTTAGGTGATTATATTCCATTTTATTTTGGAGTGAGAATGCCAATGCTTCTTGTTATTCAAAGCGGGTGGAATTTTGTCAAACATATTCGCCATCCTCAAGAGATTGTATATATTGTAGTCTCTTTGAGTAAGATAATACAATCGGGGTATACGTTTTATTTCTCTGATGGGCATGCTACAAATTCCCTGACGGATTTTTATTCGGCAAGAAATGTTGCCCAACTTCCATCTCTAATAGATTGGAATGCTGTATCAGAAAAATATTGGAGCAACGAAGACGATCTTGATTTAAAGCGTCGTAAGCAGGCTGAATTCCTAATAAAAGAAGATGTTGCTCCCCACAATATCGTCGGGTATGTATGTTATAATACCGAAGCAAAACAACAATTAATAAACATGGGCGTTAATCCAGAGATTATAAAAATCGCCCCTCAAGCCTATTATTGATATGATACACTACACTAAAGGAAATATTTTGGAATCTCCGGCAATGGCGTTAGTGAACACCGTCAACCTCGTAGGTGTGATGGGGAAAGGAATAGCTTTGCAATTCAAGACGCAATTCCCGGATAACTACAAGTTATATCAAAAAGCCTGCAAAACAGGTGATATTGCTATCGGCAAATTGTTCGTGACAACCCAGAGCACTATTTTCGGAGCAAAGTTAATTATCAACTTCCCGACGAAGAATGATTGGCGGAAACCTTCAGAATACTCATACATACAAGCAGGACTCCAAGATTTGATTCGCGTAATTGAGCAGTATCACATCACAAGTATTGCTATCCCGCCGTTGGGAGCAGGAAATGGGGGACTTAATTGGGTAAAAGTACGGGGAATGATTGAGCAAGCTTTGGCAAATATAGATGTGGATATTACTGTTTATGAGCCGAATGCCGTTATTGTAGAAAAAATGAAAGCAGAGCGCATCCCATTAACTAAGGCTCGTGCTTTATTGCTCTATGTACTATATGACTTGGTTCGAAATGGAGAATTCGTTTCTGAATTTTCAAGTGAGAAAGTTTGCTATTTCTTACAGCGGTTTGGAGCACAAAATCTGTTTAACCTGAAATATACTCCGCAGTATTATGGTCCGTACTCCGGCAAAGTGCGTTATGTGTTATATGCGATGAACGGCAGTTATATTATGGGGTATAGTGCAATGGATAAGAAACCGTTTGAGGCACTGTCGCTGGTAGCTGATGCTTATGAAAAAGTCAAAGATATTGTTGAAGGAGATGAGGAATTGAAAGCGATTGCAAAGAAGACAACTGATTTCTTAAATGGCTATTATTCTGATTTCGCATTGGAGTTGTTGTCGTCCGTTGATTATATAATGAACCTGCATGGAGAGCTCTCATCCGAGGACATCTACAAATATTTGTCGGAATGGAATCATCGCAAGAGTGTTCTTTTTAACAATCCTAAATATATCGAATCAGCGAAAGCACACTTGACTGCAAACTTGGTTTATGCAAGTTAAATGAATTGTTAAAACAGAAAGAGATCACGCTATATATGCCAGATCTGAAGACGGTTTTAAAATAGTATCCATGATTGTATTTATAGACACAGAAGTAAGCGTTGGGCCCCATAAAATCATGGATTACGGAGCCGTGAGGGAGGACGGTGCGCAATGCCATACACACTCAATGCAGGAGTTCAATACTTTTGTATCTAACTGCAATACATTGTGCGGACATAATATCATCAATCACGACTTAAAGTATCTTCAATTACAAGGAACATATACTACCATTGACACACTTCCTCTTTCGCCTTTGCTTTTTCCCGCCAAACCTTACCATCGGCTACTTAAGGATGACAAATTACAAGTGGATGAACTCAACAATCCTGTGAATGATTGCATAAAAGCACGAGATTTATTTTACGATGAAGTAGCGGCTTGGAAAGGATTGCCTTTAGCGAAACAGAAGATTTATCGATTTCTACTAAAAGATACTGCTCCTTTTAGTGGCTTCTTCGCATGGATTGATACGCAGAATATTCCTGTAGGGATACTACAACCACATTCTTGTTCGGATGTTGCATCTCTAATCAAAGAAGAGTTTTCCGAGAGGTTATGTAAAAATGCTAATATTGCAGCAGTAGCCAAGCACTACCCGGTTGAATTAGCCTATGTTTTGGCACTTATAGGGACAAATGACCATTTTTCTATTACTCCGGCTTGGGTCCTACATAACTATCCGAAAGTACACAATGTCATTCAATTTCTATGTAACACATCATGCGGAGAGTGTGAATTTTGCAAGTCAAAGAATGATGCACATGTCGGATTGAAGGAATTCTTCGGTTATGACGAATTCCGTCTATTTGATGGTGAACCTATGCAGCAACAAGCAGTAGAGGCTGCTATACGCGGAGAATCACTCTTAACTATTTTCCCGACTGGAGGTGGAAAAAGTCTTACCTTTCAACTTCCTGCACTCATGGCAGGACGCAACATGCACGGATTAACCGTTGTGATTTCTCCTCTGCAAAGTTTGATGAAGGATCAAGTGGATAACCTTGCTGCACGCGGTATTAGTGAGGTGGTGACTATCAATGGGTTACTTGACCCCATTGAACGAGCCAATGCCATAGAGCAAGTGGCAGATGGCAGTGCGAATATGCTATATATCGCGCCTGAAATGCTAAGAAGCGCTACTATTGAGAGGTTACTCATGAATCGGAATGTAGTGCGATTTGTAATTGATGAGGCTCACTGCTTCTCGGCTTGGGGGCAAGATTTCCGAACAGACTACCTTTATATAGGTGATTTTATCCGCCATCTCCAGGAAAAGAAGCAGTTAGCAAAACCGATAGCCGTATCGTGTTTTACAGCTACGGCAAAACAGAAAGTAATCAGTGATATTTGCGATTACTTCAAACAAAAGTTAAATATTGACCTTAAAGTTTTTGCGGCAAAGGTTGAACGAAAGAATTTGCGTTATTCGGTGCTTCACGCAGAAACAGCAGATGAAAAGTATAGTTTACTTCGCAATTTAATCCTTGGTCGCCGATGTCCGACTATCATCTACGTAGCCCGCACACGACGCACTCGGGAGTTAGCAGAACGATTAAGCCACGATGGGATAGATGCTTTGCCGTTCAACGGAAAGATGGATAGTGCTGAAAAGGTGGCTAATCAAAATGCTTTTATGAGCGGCGAGACACAAGTCATAGTAGCTACTTCTGCTTTCGGAATGGGGGTTGATAAAAAAGATGTGGGCTTGGTTATTCACTACGATATAAGTGATTCGCTTGAAAATTATATTCAGGAAGCAGGACGTGCAGGTAGAGATCCTCACATGCAAGCCGAGTGTTATGTTCTATTCGATGATAGTGACCTTGACAAACATTTTCTGCTACTTAATCAAACAAAGTTATCCATCAGCGAGATACAGCAAGTATGGAAAGCTATTAAAGATTTAACATCCAAACGCGAGAAAATCAGCTGCTCTCCTCTTGAAATAGCGCGTCAAGCCGGTTGGGGAGAGGAAGATTCCAATGAAATAGAGACACGTGTCAAAGGGGCCATTACTGCCCTGGAACAAGCGGGATTTATCACGCGGGGGAATAACTCTCCTCGCGTTTTTGCGACAGGCATCATGGTTCGGTCAATGGATGAAGCAAGACAGAAATTGAATGTTTCAAAGCTATTTGACGACACTACGCGGGAAGAGGCGGCACGCATCATCCGTTCGCTAATAAGTAGCCGTGCTACAGCAGACAATAGGGGAGCCGAAGCGGAAAGTCGTATAGACTATTTGTCCGACATGCTCGGAATCAAGAAAGAAAGTGTCATTCGCTGTATAAATTTGATGCGGCAAGATGGATTGTTGGCAGACACTCGCGACATGCAAGCTTTCATTGACCACGCCAAAATTCATCGGAATTTAGAAGAATTATTGCGCTTAGAGAAATTCTTATTGCAGCATATAAGTCGTGAAATTACCGTATATAATTACAAACAATTAAATGCAGAAGCTCAAACAGCCGGACATAAACGCTGCACGGTGAAACAGCTTCATCTCATGTTGCATTTCCTGTTAATCAAAGGCTATATCCATAAAGAGGAGCACACTGCAAGTGAAAGTGTCAGCCTTAGATTACAAGCAGATAACAAATCCACATTTGAACGGTTTGAGAAACGAGCTGATATTTGCAGATTTATTGCAAATAAACTTACTAATGCAACTGAAGATAAATTGGTTACTTTTTCAATAGTTGAACTTTTGAAACAATATAACACGACTCTGCAAGGTAACGTTTTTTCTCAAACACGCAAAATCACAATAGGAGATTTAGAAGAAGCCTTATTATATTTAAGCAAGTTGGAATTACTCAAAATAGAAGGCGGTTTTATGGTTGTTTATACTCCCATGCAGCTCCATCGACAAGTGGAACGAACACGGCGCTATGGAAAAGAGCAATACCGACTACTTGACGAATTTTACCGCCAGCGTGTACAACAGATACATATTATCGGAGAATTTGCCAATATAATGGTTCGCGATTATGATGCGGCTATGCAATTCATAAGTGACTACTTCTTAATGGATTATCGCGAATTCATAACCAAATATTTTAAAGGAGAGCGACGTACTCAGATTCTGAAAAATATCACTCCCGCAAAATATCAGCAGGTATTCGGGGTCTTGAGTGGGAAACAGCGACAGATAATAGACGACAAGCAAAGTAAATATATTGTCGTGGCAGCGGGTCCGGGGAGCGGCAAAACACGTGTATTGGTACACAAATTAGCATCATTATTACTATTGGAAGATGTCAAGCATGAACAACTGCTCATGCTTACGTTTTCGCGTGCAGCTGCTACCGAATTCAAGAAGCGTTTAATAGAACTCGTTGGTAACGCCGCTCATTATGTAGATATAAAGACATTTCATTCCTATAGTTTTGATCTTATCGGTAGGCAAGGCACTTTGGAGGATGCAGATACGGTAGTCAGTCGTGCCGCAGAAATGATAGAGAACAGAGAAGTGGAGGAAAGCAAAATTGCCAAGAGCGTGCTTGTTATCGACGAAGCGCAAGATATGGGAGCGGATGATTTCCGGTTGGTTCAAGCTCTCATGCAGCGCAATGAAGATATGCGAGTTATAGCGGTTGGAGACGATGACCAGAATATATATGCTTTTAGAGGTAGCGATTCTAAATATCTGCGTTCACTGACAATAGATTACGATGCTACTTTTTATGAAATGACGGATAATTACCGTTCTGACATTTCAATAGTGGAATATGCTAATAGATTTGTTAAGAATATCCCACATCGCATGAAAAACACCCCGATTGCTGCTATTTCTAATCTGCAAGGAGATGTAATCGTGTCACAAAACAAAGTCACGCAATTTAATCCCAAGGTATCTGGCACAACAGCTATTCTTACGTATACGAATGAGCAAACTCTTCAGGTCGCATACATGCTTTCTCAACAAGGCAAGCATGTACAATTACTGCAAAATACGGACTCATTCAGATTTATTAATCTCGCAGAAGTACGTTATTTCCTGAAACGGATAGCACATGCTGATGATGGAACTATCAGTAATGAACAATGGGAAGAAGCAAAAGAAGATACATTAAAAGTTTATTCTACAAGTACTTGCTTGAATATAATGAGAAAGTTCTTTGCTGATTTTGAAGCGACGCATCGAACATATTATCGGAGTGATCTAAGGGAATTTGCATTGGAATCAGATATCGAAGATTTTATTTCTACAGAGAAAAATACAATTTTCGTCAGCACTATACATAAAGCCAAAGGACGTGAATTTGATACCGTTTATTTGCTTCTTGGAAAAATAAAGAATATTGACGTAGAAAAATACCGGACTATTTATGTTGGTATGACTCGTGCCCGGCATAATTTATACATATTCAATGATGATTCATTTCTTGAGAACCAGCCATCCATAGTATGTTCACTTTCAATGAAAGATGTGTGGCTGGATTATTTCAAAGATAAAAAAGATAAGGTTTTACGGTTGCGCAGTGGAGATAAATTGGAGTTTATAAATGGTTTTCTCCTAAATTCTAAAGGCGAATATATTGCAAGCCTTTCTGCTAAAATGCGCAAGTGGATGGAAGAAATGAAAGAATATACCGTTTCTGATGCGCATGTCAGTTATGTTCTTGCATGGTTGCCAAAAGAAGAGACAGAAGAGGTAGCAGTCTGTCTCGCCAATATAATTTTAACAAAACAACAATAATTCTACCAACTAATTAATTATGGAAGAGAAAGACAAAATTGCACTTGCCCAAGACTGGGTACGCAAACTGGCAAATGGCATAAATCCACTTACAGGAAATGCCGTAAATGAAGATGACGCGGTAAATAATGTGCATATCTCTCGTTGCCTTTTCTATGTAGCGGATTTAATAGGCAAGTATACGGAGAGGAGGCCAAGGTCTAACTCTTCAAGAATAATTCCGTTTACGGCATCCGCTGTGCAAAAAGAGAAATATAACTATGTAGAGGCTATATCTATATCTGCTTTTGCAAGAGAAATAGAGAAGTTAATCCCCGAAGATATGAAAGCGTTAGGCTATTCTTTGATGACTAACTGGCTTGCACAAAATGGATTGCTAACGGAAAGTGAGCCGGACACGAATGGACGTACTTTCAAAGTTGCAACCGCAAAAGGAGAAGAAATCGGTATCTATTCCGAGGAGCGCGAAAGTGAAGGAAGAGGACACTATCTCATTACTCTCTACAATCGCGAAGCACAAAGATTTTTGCTTGAGCACTTAGAAGAAATATCGCATGTTCATTAATCTAAAAATGCTGAACTTATGTCTTGTCTCCAAGTGCTATTAGCAATTATCTTTCCGCCGCTGGCAGTGCTTGACCGCGGATGCGGTTCCGTGACCATTGTATTTCTGCTTACCCTATGCGGATGGATACCGGGAGTTATAGGCGCCCTAATCATTCTAAATAAGAATGAATGAGAATGCAAAAAAATGAAAAAAGTTGCAATAGAGGTGATAGATTTCATCTCTTTTTTGACTATATATAGAGGGCACTTAAGTTGACATCTTAATAATTGGAAACTTTATATCTGCTACACATAAACCATTGAAATATAGCATATTTACGAAAGAAAAGTTTATATGCGGGCGTTTTGCTTTGCATAATTCGTGAAAAAGTTGTATCTTTGCAGAAAATTTCGTGAAAGAAGATGAAAAGCAAGCTTTTGATATGGACGATAGGAGCGATGGCTCTTTGCCTCATGAGTGCGTGCGCTAACGGGGACGTGGAGCGTGTGCAGAAAGCGGAAGAGTTACTGACCGTGAATAGGGATTCGGCAATGGCGATATTGCGCGAAGTGGTACGTCCTGACCGGTTGCCGGAAGAATCAAAAGCCCTGTATTGGTTCTGCGTGGCAGACATACGCGCAAACACCATGCAATCGCTGTCCGAAGACTCCATGATCTGTTGGGCGGCGCAGTATTTCCGCGACAGGTGGCTGCAAGACGGAGCGTACGAGGATTATATGATGAAAACGGGCATGGAGGAGGCTTTCTACTGGTGGTGGAATGACGACAAAGAAAAGGCGCAGCAAGTTCTGCAACGCCAACAGCAATATGCCGCGGAGATAGCCGAAAAGAAAGGCGAACATATCTGGGAAGTGATTTTGCTGCGCATATCTGCTGAACTGGCTATGCGTGATTACGATTATGAGCACGTGCGCGATTACACGGAAGCCCTCATCCGTCTCGGTGACGAGAAAGCAATCCATCTGGACGAAGTGGCGCGAGTCTATAACGGCATGGCGATTACGTATTTCTATTTGGGCGAATACGACAAAATGGAGGAGAGCTTTGAGAAAGCGATTGCGCAGACTTCGGATTCCGCGTTTATTGTCAATGTGGTACGCCGCAATTATGCCGACCTGTTAGGCGAAATCGGGCAGACCGACCGCGCAATAAAGATGCTGGAAGATCTGACGGAAGAATACCGCCAAGCGGACAGTTGGTTGCAAGTGGAGAGCCTCTATTCGCTCTCGCGCTTGTGGCTGAACAAAGGCGACAAACAGCGTGCGGAGCGGTATATGCGCGAGGTGGAGGAGTTGTTCGCTAAATACAAAGAGAGCGCGGAGTTTGACCCGGCAGCCGAAGCGGCTTTTCTTGCGCACAGACAAGTGCTGGAATATGCCCAGAAGGGTTCGTACCATTGTTTCCCATTGGTACAATACCATAACCATTGGTCGGAGACGGACTACGTGCGTTACCGCGTGACGGAAGCCAAAGAACGCTCTATCCGCGACCTCAGGGAACGCAACTTGTATCTGACCATCAGCAGGCAAAGACAAATGCTGTTTATCGTCGTTCTGCTGTTTGCAGGAATGGGTGCTATTCTGCTGATTTGGGGACTCAGCCGCCGCCGCAAACGGCTGCTGTTGGAGAAAGAAGAAGAGATTGAGACCCTTAGGGGAATTATAAATAAGGGACTAAGCGACCAAGTACCAAGTGACCCAGTACCAAGTACGAAGGAAGCAGATATCCGCAAACTGATGTTGCAGCAATTGGGTGTCATCAAAACGATTGCCGGAACACCCACCGAAGCCAACCAACAACTGCTTGCGCGTCTCATGGCATTGAATGAGGAAACCGCCAATGCCCTCATCGACTGGCCAAGCATTTACCAAACCATCGATCTGGTATATGACGGCTTCTATACACGTCTCGTGCAGAAATACGGGAATGTACAAGGGAACAATGTACAAGGTACAAAGGAGCATGGCCCGTTACTAAACGAAAAAGAGATTCAACTCTGTTGTTTGCTTAAAGCGGATTTCTCCACCAAGGAGATCAACATGCTCACTCGTCAAAGTCTTCAAACCATCTACCAGCGCAAGACCCAAGTCCGTCAGAAACTCTCCCTCGCCGAAGCCGAAGACATCACAACGGCTATCGTATAACAAGGTACAATAATTCGTCTTAGCCACGAGGGCTCTCTTGTTATATGTCTATCTATAGGGTTAATAGGTACGAAAATGCAAGAAAATCGAAAAAAACGCAAATAATTTGAAAAAAAATGACATATTTCTTGCATATGTTATTTTTTTGTTGTACCTTTGCGGCGTATTTTACTCGTACTACGTGTGATTACATTTTTTTTGTTGCTCACGTCAGGGAAGTGTCCTAATAGTGCGGGTGGGATATAGGACATAATAGATAGCGTCTTAACGCGCTTTGTTTTGGTCAATCGAAATCTGGTAAATTTCACAAAAGAGTTACAAAACATTGCGACACTAAGATGCCTATGGTGTGTATATATGTGTGCGCGCGCAGTTGCGTGTACCTTTTATAATATATACGTACGGCGTGGGCTACGGTGTTGCTGTTTGTAACGAAAGGCAATACCAGAGCCTCGATTGGCGGAACAGCAATAGTGCAGTCCCGCTTTTTTTATACATAGTATTGAAAGCGGAACACAAACTAAGCAGTGTCCCGCTTTTTTGTGCATAGTCACAAATATGAAAACCGACGGTCAACCGACAGTCAACCGACAGTCAAGGCTAAGATCAGTACAAGATAGGTACGGCAATGATTAAGGAATGGGTAAGGAATATATAACCAAAAACTAACCGAGCCGGAGGTTATAGAAAGCCGGCAAAGCGAACATTGACATATTGGATTACCGTAAAAATGAGCGACAAAAGTAAAAAAGTTGCTCAAAAACTTGCGTATGTCAGAAAAAAGTAGTACTTTTGCGTCGAATTTGACTTTTGGAATCGACAAAATACGAACTGATTTGTCTTTTTTAATCGTCAAAACAGCATCATTATTGACTAAAACAATCGACAGTTATGCAAAGATTAAACCAGCGGTACAAGCAATTATTGGACGAGACCACCCTTGATTTTACAAGGTATATCTATCGGGAAATCAATTGGGATAACCGGTTGATTTTACTGAAGGGTCCTAAAGGAGTTGGCAAAACGACCATGCTCTTGCAGCATATCAAACGGACTTTCGAGGATACATCCAAAGCTTTTTATGCCTCAGTAGATACATCTTGGTTTACCACCCACACGCTTGTTGATTTGGCGGAGTTCCTTGTTTCGCATGGCGTAACCCATTTGTATTTGGATGAGGTGCATAAATATGTCGGCTGGGACAGGCAGATTAAAGAGATCTATGATGCTTTCCCTAAATTGCATATCGTGCTCACCGGCTCTTCCATGCTGCAACTGAGTTCAACGGATGCAGATTTGTCACGCCGTTGCCGTGTTTACACGATGCAGGGAATGAGTTTCAGAGAATATCTGGAGTTTGAGCATCTGGCGCAACTGCCCGCTATCCCATTCAATGAAATTCTTTCCACCCATCAAACGATAGCTGCGCATCTGACAAACCAACTGCCGATACAGAAGTATTTTGAGCAATATCTGGAACATGGTTATTACCCGTTCTACAAAGAAGAAGGCGATGGCTTTGCCGCGCGTTTGGAAGAAGAGGTGGATTGGATAATAAATGTCGAGATACCCGCAGTAGAGAAAGTCTCTTATGAGTTGGTATATAAGACAAAAGTGTTATTGGGTATCTTAGCCGAGTTGAATCCTTTTACGCTGAATGTGTCTGATTTGGCAACCAAATTAGGAGCCTCCAGAGATAGTGTCTATAAAATGCTGGATTTGCTCCAGAAAGCCGGACTGATAAGACGTTTATACCAGAAACCCACTGGTATGAAGAGGCTGCAGAAACCCGAAAAAATATTATTTGACAATACCAACTTGATGTATGCCTTATCGCCAAACACGGATACAGGTACGTTGCGCGAGACATTTATGTCCAACATGCTATGCTCGCATAGACTGGCTATGCCTGCCAAAGGCGACTTGTTGATTGATAATACCTATATCTTTGAAGTTGGTGGCAAGACCAAAGGCTATGGTCAGATTGCCAATATGCCGGAGAGCTATGTTATTGCAGATGGTATTGATGTAGGGTTTGGCAACAAGATCCCTCTCTGGCTGTTCGGCTTCCTCTATTAAGTAACATAATATATAACTATTTTTATAAAAGCGGTAATCCAATTAAAGCGGATTACCGCTTTTTTGTCGTCTATGATCGCCTATATGACCAGTAGACTAGAAGACTAGTAGACCAGTAGACTATAAACATTGAAAACAAAACAATTACAAGATGAAACAACCTTATGTAATCATGGTTTGGATGATGCTACTGTTAAGTAGTGTCTCTTCGTGGGCATATGATGTTGTTTCGGAATCCGATACCTTGCGTACGGATTCTATCTCTGAACCGGAGTGGTACGTCGCACCATTAGTTCGCGAAGCGGATTTCGCTCCCCGTCGTGCTGCAGCCGCCAACTGCCCGGTGGACTCCGTCCTTACCTTCAATGTCGATTCCGTATTGGTGGAAGTGACCATGTATGAGTATGGCGACACCACTCGTACCATGGTTTGGACAGTCAACGCAGACGGTAGCCGTATCGGCAAATCCCGCACCGAATCCGCCTCTACCGCTACTACTTCCTATTCCGCTACTTATGCCTGGGATGCGAATACCAATAACTGGAAAGGAACATCCAAAGAGGAGCATACCTACGCCGGCACCAAAGAAACAGAGCGTATCCTCTATAATACCTGGCTTAACAATGATTGGTTAGCCGATACCAAATATACCTGGGCGTATGATGCAGCAGGTAGGGAGTCGGAATATACCACCTATTCCCGTAATACAACCACGAATGAGCTGGTGCTTTCCCAACAGCGTATTCGGGAGTGGTACAATAACAGCAAACTCACTTTGGAGATCCAGTACACCGCCCATAACGGTACGGCTTGGTCGGCAGGAACGAAGAAGGAGTACGCCTATGATGCTTCCGGCAACCAGATCGAATATACGTACTATAGTTCCTTGTCAAATGGCAATTGGGTAGGCTCTACGCACGAGAAATGGACTTACACTTCCGGCAAAAAGACCTATTACGAAAAGCAAACCTGGTCTAATGGAGGCTGGGTGAACGATACGAAAGAGGTATGGGAGTTCAATACGGCTGGTAAACAGACCCTTCATGAGAAATATAACGGCTCCAATAGTACATGGACGTTGGCTTTGCAGGAGAACTCCGGTTATGATGAGGCAGGTAATAACATCTTGATTGAGAACTATTCTCTTACCAATAATGTTTGGACGGGCACGAAGAAAGAGGAGTACACCTTCAATGCCGCCAAAAAGAAAACAAGCACCGTTATTTATCAGTGGACGAACGGCGCATGGGTCGGTAAATCGAAGGAACTATGGGCATTTAATGCTGCCAACAAGCAGACCTTGCATGAGAAATACAGCTGGTCTAACGGCGATTGGTCGCTCACCTTGCAGGAAAACTCCGGCTATGATGCAGCAGGGAATAACGATTTGATTGAGAACTACAATGTAAGTAATGGTACCTTTACCGGCACAAAGAAAGAGGAATACACCTTCAAAGGCACAAAGAAAACCGTTGTAATCAAATACAAATGGTCTAACGGCGCGTTTATCTATAATACAAAAGCCGTTACGGATGTAGATGATGCCGGTAACAGCATTGAGACGGCCAATTATAATTGGTCGAATGATGCATGGGTAGGAACGGGCACACGCACGCTTCAAACGTTCAATAGCAATAAGAAAGTCACCGAGAAGATCACGCAGTCTTGGCCTACAGGATCCGCTGATTGGGTGAATAAGACCTGTACTACAACGGTCTATTCAGGCGCTAACAAGACGCAGGAATTGTATTCTAATTGGTCGAACGATGCTTGGGTAGCTTCCAAACGCACGGATTACCATTACAATGCATCTAATAAAAACGACACCACAACGTCATATACCTATAGCGATAACGAGTGGAAATATGCTAACCGAACGGTCAACACCTTCAACGCAAATGGAACTAATATCATGACCCATAATGCCAAATGGCAAGATAATGCATGGGTAATGACCTCTATGACGCGTACGGATATCAGCGATATGACGGTAGATGGTATCCGTCAGACCCTCTATGCACAATGGCAATGTGGCGCTGATTCGGTGTGGAAAGGTATACAAAAAGATACTTCTTCGTATACTTCATCGGGTAAGAAAATCATGGAAGCGCATTATACCTCGTGGGCGAACAATGATTGGGTTCCTTCTTATAGGATAGAATATAAATATGACGAAGCAGGACGTGATACTCTCAATCAACGTTATGATTGGATAAATAATAGTTGGCAAGGACATTATAGATATGAACATAGATATGATGCGCAGGGGCGTGAACTTATGAACGCAACCTATTCTAATTGGAATACAACTACCTCTTCCTGGAAAGGAACTACCAAATACGAGTATGGTTATGACAACAATGGTCGCAAGGTAAGCCAGATTTCTTATACATGGAGTGAAAGGGGATGGGAATACCTCTTCTCTTACAATTATGTATATGATGCATCTGGGCATGAAGTTTTGGAGACTATTCAACGTTATAAGAATGAGGACTGGGTCAATACTAATAAATATGAGAAAGAGTATCTTGGTTCTCAAATGGTAAAGGATAATTCATATTATTGGTTAAACGGGAAATGGCAGTTTACACAACGCAACGAGAAATATTACGACCATGATGCACAATCCAAACTTCGTCGGGAAATAACCGGTTCATGGAATACTAGTGGTATAGTATCTTCTTATACAGATAATCTGTATTCCTATTCCTGCGATCCGAAATACTACACGATTCGTTTTGTGAACTACGATGGTACAGAATTATCATCGGAATCCATCGTAGAAGGAGAGACTCCTTCCTATAACGGCGAAGAACCGACCAAACAAGAAGATGCAGAATTTTCGTATTCGTTTGCAGGTTGGACTCCTTCTGTCGTACCTGTTACCGGTAATGCGACTTATACCGCAACCTATACTGCCACCAAGCGCAGTTACACCATTACGTGGCTCAATGAGGATGGCACCGAGATCTCGCACGAGACCTTAGAATATGGCGCCACTCCCGCGCACGCGAATATAAATAAGGAGTCAACTGCCGAGTTTACGTACACCTTTGCCGGCTGGACACCGGGTATTGGTATCGTTACCGGCGATGCGACATATACTGCGCAGTTTAGTGCAACTAAGAATAGTTACTACATCATTTGGCTGAACGATGATAATACTGAAATTGATCGTACGTTAGTGGAATATGGTGTTGTTCCGACCCATACCGCTCCGACAAAAGAGGCAACCGATGAACATTCTTACTTCTTCGACAAATGGACTCCAGATGTCGTTGCTGTTACGGGTGAAGCGACCTATAAGGCTACCTATACAGAGACAACTAAGGTATATACGATTACATGGCTGAATGAAGATGGAACAGAAATCAGTTACGAGTCTTTGGAATATGGTGCAACTCCGTCACACACCGCTCTGACTAAGGATGCAACTGCTGAATATACCTACACCTTCGCTGGTTGGAATCCTGCCGTTACATCCGTAACCGGCGATGCTACATATACTGCTACGTTTACCGCAACCAAACGCAGTTATACGATTACATGGCTTAACGAAGACGGTTCTGAAATTGAGCACGAGACATTAGAGTATGGAGCAACTCCTGTGCATGCTGATGTGACAAAAGAGAATACGGCTGAGTTTACATACGCCTTTACCGGCTGGACTCCTGCAATCGTCGATGTAACGGGCGATGCAACGTACAAAGCTACCTTCAGCCAGACTAAGAACTCCTACACCATCACTTGGCTCAATGAGGATGGCACCGAGATCTCGCATGAGACCTTGGAATATGGCGTTTTGCCTACACATGACGACGTGACGAAGCAAAGAACTGCTGAATGGACTTATTCCTTCATCGGCTGGTCGCCTGACATACAATCGGTTACTGGCGATGCTGCGTACACCGCTCAGTTTAACGCCACTAAGAATAGTTACTATATTACTTGGCTTAATTCGGATAATTCGCAGTTAGATCAAACGCTTGTAGAATACGGCGTAGTGCCCACGCATACTGCCCCGACTAAAGAAGCGACAGACGAGCATTCCTACTTCTTCGCTGGTTGGATGCCGGAAGTGGTGGCTGTAACAGGCGAAGCGACCTATAAGGCTACCTATACAGAGACAACTAAGGTATATACGATTACATGGCTGAATGAAGATGGAACAGAAATCAGTTACGAGTCTTTGGAATATGGTGCAACTCCGTCACACACCGCTCTGACTAAGGATGCAACTGCTGAATATACCTACACCTTCGCTGGTTGGAATCCTGCCGTTACATCCGTAACCGGCGATGCTACATATACTGCTACGTTTACCGCAACCAAACGCAGTTATACGATTACATGGCTTAACGAAGACGGTTCTGAAATTGAGCACGAGACATTAGAGTATGGAGCAACTCCTGTGCATGCTGATGTGACAAAAGAGAATACGGCTGAGTTTACATACGCCTTTACCGGCTGGACTCCTGCAATCGTCGATGTAACGGGCGATGCAACGTACAAAGCTACCTTCAGCCAGACTAAGAACTCCTACACCATCACTTGGCTCAATGAGGATGGCACTGAGATTTCGCACGAGACTATGGAATATGGTGCTACACCCTCGCACGCGGATATAAACAAGGAGTCAACTGCTGAGTTTACTTATGCTTTCGCCGGCTGGACACCGGCGATAGTGGATGTCGTTGGTAATGCTTCTTACCAGGCTACGTTCAGTGCTACGAAGAATAGTTACACGATTACATGGCTGAACGAAGACGGATCCGAAATTGAGCACGAGACATTAGAGTATGGAGCAACTCCTTCTCATGCTGATGTGACAAAAGAGAATACTGCCGAATTTACTTATATCTTTACTGGCTGGACTCCGCAGATAGCAACCGTCAGCGGTAATGCTTCGTACACTGCTTCCTTTACAGCGACGAAGAACAAATATACTATCATGTTCCTCAATTATGATGGCACGGAGCTCCAAAGCAGCGAAGTAGAGTACGGTATCATTCCGAACTACGAAGGCGCAACACCCACAAAGCCTGCTGACGCACAAGATACCTATACTTTCGCCGGTTGGGATGAGACGATCGTGGCCGTGACGGGTGATAAGACCTATACGGCTCAATTCAGCAGCGAGGTGAACTCCTACACCATCACCTGGCTCGATGAGGACAATTCATCCTTAGGCACATCGACTCTGGAATATGGAGTTGTTCCTACCCATGAGGATCCGACGAAACAGCCGACCGCACAATATGGCTATACCTTTGCCGGCTGGAGCCCTGCGATATCAGCGGTTACCGGCAATGCGACCTATAAGGCGACGTACACCGATACGATCAACCAATATACGATCTTATGGTTGGATGATACCGGCACGCTTGTGGATCAGACAAAGGTCGCTTACGGAGTTACGCCCGCGCACGCGAATATATATAAGGAGTCGGACGATCAGTATGATTATACCTTTGTCGGTTGGACCCCAACCCTCGTCCCTGTCACAGGTGACGCTTCGTACGCTGCCATCTTCACGACCGCAGGGAAATCCTATACCGTCACCTTCTATTTCGAAGATGGTGTCACCGTTCTCGATCAGATGACGTTGCCCTACGGAGCCATCCCGTCCACACCGTATATCCCCTCTATCCCGTCGGATGCCAATCATACCTATACCTTCTCCGGCTGGAGTCCGGAGATAGCGCCGGTAACGGGAGACATCTCCTATGTGCCTACCTTCACTGCTATTCCGAACCAATATACGGTCATCTTCCGGAACTATAACGGCAAGGAATTGCAGCGTAAGAAGGTCGATTATGGTACGATCCCCGAGTATGAAGGAGACGAACCCTCTCGCCCTGCTACCAACTCCTATACTTGGGCATTCGAAGGCTGGACACCGGAGTTGACGGCAGTCATCGGCGATGCAACCTATACGGCAGTCTATTCCAAGGTCATGAATACCTATACCATCCTCTTCTACGATGAGGACGGCACTACCTTGTTAGACGAAGTGACGGTAGAGCATGGCCAGAAACCAACCACATCCGTCATTCCTACCAAAGAGGCAGATGAGGAATATAGATATACCTTCGCCGGTTGGAGTCCTAAGATCGCTAAAGCAACCTCTGACGCTGAATATATAGCAACATATTTGGCAACCCCGAAGACGCAGGGCTTGGGAGATGTACAAAGGGACGATGTACGATGTACGAAGGTGCTCCTCGACGGTACGATCTACATCCGTCGCGGAGGAAACACCTACAGCATAGACGGACAAAGGGTGAAATAAAGCACAGCCATGCCTCACGGCTCTAAACCGAGGCAAATGAACATTGACATAATGGATTACCGTAAAAAAATGCAAGAGAAATGCATTTTTTGAAGAAAAAGTTTGCGTATATCAGAAAAAAGTTGTACCGTCGGCGCGCCCTTATAAATAAGGAATCCTCCGAAGGTACAGTCGCCTCTCTCGGTCGGCTTTGTCTCCCCGACAGCCTTCCCTTTTCGAAAGCAGAAGTCAACTGCTTTCTCCATGTGCAAATAACAAGGCTTTCTCGCTAAAAAATCAAATAAATTCGATTTTTATCGTCAAATCCTTGTGTATTTCAAATATTTGTTGTACCTTTGCAGCGGATTTGTTAAGCAGCATTTAAAAAATTCGTTTTAAACTGTAAAATACAATTTAATAAATATGGATAAGCAGGTACTCAAACAGGTTCTTCTGGACAATGCACAATTGGTGGAGAAAATAGAGGTTTTGCCACGTGCGTATGTATTGGATGAATCGATCAACTATGTATTCACCGGTGTACGGCGCGCAGGCAAATCGTTTATGCTATATGCGATCATCAAGCAGTTGTTACAGAACGGTTGCACTATGGAGGACATCCTCTATCTCAATTTTGAAGACGAGCGTATAGATACTTTTACCGCAGCGGATTTCAATCTTTTGTTGGAGTGCCATCAAGAGATCTATGGTCGAGAGCCGCGTATTTTCTTGGATGAGATGCAAAACATCATCGGTTGGGAGAAGTTTGCACGCCGCATGGCGGACAGCAAAGCACATATATGCCTGACCGGCAGTAATGCCAAAATGTTGAGCAAAGAGGTGTTGAGTACTCTTGGGGGACGGTTTATTCCCAAAGATATCTATCCGTATAGTTTCAAAGAGTACTTGAATGCAATGCAAGTGCCCTACGACGAGAAAGCACTGCTGACCACTTCCGGTCGGGCATTGTTCTTTCAACAATACAAGGAGTACTTCTTCTGGGGCGGTATGCCGGAGTCGGTAGGAATGAAGATTAAGCGCGATTACCTGAGTAGTACCTATCAGAAGATTTATCTGAACGATATCGTTTCGCGCAATAAGATCAGCAACATTGCAGCGTTGCGCTTGTTGATTAAGAAGATGGCGGAGTCAGTCAAGCAACCTGTTTCCTACAACCGAATGAGCAACATCCTCTCTACCATTAACGGCAAGATTTCCGTGCCGACGGTGCAGAGTTATATTTCTCATACCGAGGATGCCTGGTTCTTGTTGCGCCTGCGCAATATCACCGGCGCATTGTCCGAAAAAGAAAGTATTTGCAAGTACTATTTCATTGATAACGGCTTTTTGAATCTCTTCTTGCTGGATGGCGAATCGTCGCTGTTAGAGAATATGGTGGCGATAGAACTCTTCCGACGTTATGGTCATGATCCGGAGAACGATACAGTCTATTTTTATAACGCAGGTGAAGAAGTGGACTTCTATATCCCGGAAGAAGAATGGGCGATACAAGTGTCATTTAACCTATCAGAAGAAACCACCCGCCAACGCGAGGTGACTGCATTGACCAAAATCGTCAATGCCCTTCCGTGTAAACGGCGAACTATCATTACTTACGACACTAAAGACACTATCACCGATGCACATGGCGAGATAGAGGTTGTGCCTTGCTGGCAGTGGTTGTTGGCATAGAATCAACGCATTCCTTCCATTCCTAAGCGGTAATCCAATTAAAGCGGATTACCGCTTTTTTGTCGTCTATGATCGCCTATATGACTAGTAGAATAGAAGACTATAAACATTGAAAACAAAATAATTAACGAGGGTAACAACCCTCAAGTATTAACTAAATAAATTTAGAAAACAAAACAAAAATTAATCATTAACGAGGGGCAACCCTCAAGTATTAACTAAACAAAAACAAACAAATGAAAAAACTTTATTCATTCGTGCTGATGGCAACGATGTTGCTAATTGGCACAAACGTTTCGGCTGTCACCCACGAAGTGGACAATGCAGACGATTTCTACACTTACTGGCAAAGTGCCAATGGTGATGTCATTAAGTTAATCGATGCCGTAACACTTGACAAAACATTGTGGCTTGGCACGGATAGTCTCCAAGACGACTCTCGTTCCATTGAGATCAACTTGAATGGCTATAAATTAACTACTTCTGCTGATTACGGATTTGTAGTAACTCATGGTAAACTTAAAATTACAAACTCCAGACCAGCAGCCGGAGGACAGATTGAGGGTACTGGCGGGCAGAACTTGTTCTATCTATCAGGTTCTACAAAGAAGGATATTAATCCGCGTGAAGATGATGTTGATTACTTTACGCATCTGTATATTGGAGCAGGAGTCACATTGACGCAATCTGCATATTGCGCAACTATTATTGTTGATGGCGTTCAACCGGGTTATGCTGTGTATCCGAAAAATGATAATTATAAACCTGCGAAACCACAATTAAAATATGCCACCAATGTATATGCTGGATATGACAAAGACTATCATGTAGCTGCAAATACATGGTATAGCAATCCTAATAAATGTGTATCTAATGGTGTAAGAATTGATGTTCATGGTACCATCGTGGGAACCAAGTATGGTATTCAGTCACATGGCTATCTGGGAACCAAAACCCATTATGATAGAACATATGCATCATATATAAAAGTGGTCGAAGGTGATACTTTACCAACATTTTATGATCAAAACAACGCTCTGGCTAATGTTAAAGAATATGTTCTCAAAGCATCAGACACGTTGTATGCTCCTTTTATCCATGTTTATCCAGAAGCAAGAGTTTCTGCATGGCCAGAGAAAACAGGATCCTCTAAAGCTCCTATGGGTGTATATGCAGCAGGTTATGCGCGTTGGTTACTGGAAGGATACATAGAAGGTGGTGTCGGTGTGTTAATTAAATCTGGTACTGTAGATATTCAAGATGCTACAATTGTTGGAACAGGTCCAACTTATAATCCGCCAGCATCAAGTACTTCTGGATCCAACGCAAGTGGAAGTGCAATTGTAATGGATTCCGGTGATTCATATGTAGGAGACATGGATGTTACAGTTGGTGGAGACTCTCACATATCAGCTGCTCATGGTTATGCTATTGATGAGGCTGTAACAACTGCAGCACAGTCTACCAAAGTGGATCATATCACGATTACCGGCGGTACATTTGTTGGTGGAACATGGCGATCAGATCCTAATGATCCTGCTACAACCATTACTGATGCTATTATGAAGGTTTCCGAACCGACTGCTGTAGCAGCAGCAAACGTTGATACAGTTACTACTATTACGATTATTGGCGCTAATCTGAGTAGCGACAATGCTAATGGTGTTACCATTGGACAGAATAACCTTGCAGAGTTCCTGGAAGGTGCAGCAGCCAGTCAAGGTAGTACTCACATTACCTATGTAGAAGTACCGGATCCGAATAATCCTAGTGTGACGAAAACCACGATGGTCATCAGCGCAGGTGATCCTCCTTCGAAGGAAACTTCTGTAACCGGTGGGGCATATAACCAAGGTGCTTATCCTCATGAAGGCGCATCTGTTAAATGGGAAAAGGGTAATCCGGAAAATACGGATTCTATGAGCGAGGAGATAGAACATAATCTCACGTTGACTGAGTTGGTGATAAATGATACGGTTGCCAATGGTGATCCTCGTACACAGATTGTGACGATCCACGATGGCGTTACTTTGTCTGTAGGTCGTGTTATCCTTGGTAGAGGCGCTCAGATCATCGTTGAAGCAGGTGGTAAATTCATTGTTACCGAAGCTCAAGGTATTACCGCTCCGGTTGTGTCAAATATCTTGCTGAAGAACGAAGAGAATAAACCGGCTGTATTCCTCTTTAACCCTGGTGTTTCCTCTAACCGTCACCCGAATGGAACGGTTGAGTTCACGTCGAAGGGTTATAAGGTAAGTAGTACAAATTTCGGATGGCAGAAGTTCGGCGTTCCGACTCAAACAGGCGAGTTGGCAGGAATTAGCATCGAAAATGACTATGCAACCGTTTTTGCTAAGTTCAATTATGCAGCAGCAACTCCAGAATGGGAAGTTATCGGTTATCTCAATGTTGATCCGAGTTATAGCTTGCCCGAGTTGAACTTGGCTGACATGAACCAAGCATTTGAGTACTATCAGATGGAGCATAGTAATTCGAATGTTGGCACAAAAGTAACCTTCGAGGGTAAACTTGTAGGTAACGACTGCCCTGCTCCGGTTATCCGTCCTAACTTCTGGAATGGTTATGCGAACAGCTACTCTGCTCCGATCGATGCAGAAGCGCTGTTGACCTTGATCCCAGCTCCGGCAGATAAGGCATTCTATTTGTATGAGCAAGATAATGTGACCAAACAGTTCTCGTGGGTTGCTCAATCTATGATGCACAAGAGCGACATTCAACCTATGCAACCGTTCTTGATTAGAAACCCGAAAGCAGATGCAACGACATTGCCTTTGAATTACGGAGATGCCGTTTATACTCCGGCTACGACAACGAACAACGCACCGGGTGCCCCGGCACGTCACATTGCAAACGACATGACTAAAGTTGAGTTTATCGTAAGAGGCACAAATGGTGTTGATCATGTCATCGTAGCTCAGGACGCTCAGTTCACTGCGGAGTTCGATAACGGTTATGATGTTGCTAAATACATGAATGACGAAGTGAACATGTATGTAAGCGCAGGCGAGAAGATGGCTATCTATGCTACCGACGACATTGAGAACACCTATCTTGGCTTCCAGACCGTTAAGGGTGGCAAATATACCATCGAGTTCGCTAACGTACAGGGTGAAGAACTGACACTCATTGACTTGGACAACAACGCCAGTGTTGTTATGGTAGAGGGCAATAAATATGAGTTCACTGCAGATGCTGATAGCAAAAACGACTATCGCTTCAAGATCGTTAGCACCTTCAATGCTCCGACGGCTATCGAGAACACCGAAGCTGCTAAGAGCGCAAAGGGTATATATACTATCACCGGTCAATATGTAGGTGAGATGAATGTATGGAATACGCTGCCTGCAGGAATCTATGTTGTTAACGGCGAAAAACTTGTAAAGTAATTGAATATGAAAAAGAATTATTTTAGTCCTGCGATAGAAACAATAGAGGTTACCTTATCTTCTGCAATACTTGATGCCAGTGCAAATGATAGTATTAAAGAGGGTATTGGTGATAAGTTACCGGCTCCGGAAAGACGACGTCCGTTCTAATGAAAAGGATTGTTCTATTGCAAGAAGGTACATTTAAGGATTCGTATATTACTAATAGACTAAATCCATAAAAAACAATGAAAAAATTCATGATTTCGCTGCTCATGATAGCAGCATCATTAAACATCATGGCCATCACTTATACCGGTAAGGTACAAGTCGTGCTCAGAGCAACATCCAACAATGCCGCTTGTGGCGCTGTTGTTGCTACTTCCGATGCGCTTAATGATGGTCTTAACCCCATGTATTATGCTGAGTTGAACGATGAAGGCAAACAAGTTCTGGTATACGTAGAGTATGAAGGTACCCGTTACGAGCACTTCGGTTCCAGCGCTACCACGATGCGCAACATGCCGCTCATCATGAAGGCAAACGCTTCTAGCCAGTATAAATTGGAGTTCTATGAGATGGAAGGTACCATTGAGATTTATGACAAAGTAGCTGGTGCTAACATTGACAAATCTCAGGACTATATCTTCACGATTGAAGATGCTCAAAAGAACACCATCATCGCTAACCGTTTCGTAATCAACTACGTACCGGCTCCGGTTTATTCGGTTAAGACCAATATCGATGGTTGGGCTTCCTACTCAAGCGATGTAGACCTCGTTGCTCCGGCCGGATTGACCGTTTATGCAGGTACTATCGTGAACGAAGAATTGATTCTCACTTCGGTTAATTATATCAAGGCGAACGAAGGTGTTATCGTGAAGGGTGAGGCTGATCTGACTTATACACTCACTCCGGGTAGCGGTTCGTCTTCTTACACCAACGACCTCAAACCGAGCAGTGCATGGGCAAGTCATAGCGGCACTATCTACTGCTTGCATAACGAAGGTGTAGGTACTACTGCTTTCTATCAGTACACCGGTTCTGATATGCCGGCGAACAAGGCTTATCTGCAGATCAGCACCACTCCTTCTTCTGCTCCCAAACGTATCTCCATGCGCTTCAACCAACCTACCGCTATCGAGAACGTAGAGCTCGAGGCTGTTAAGGCAGTGAAATTCGTTGAGAACGGTCAGGTACTCATCAAACGCGGTGAGAATGTTTATAACGTACAAGGTCAAATCGTAAAATAAGGAGGATACAACTATGAAGAAGAATTATATTGCTCCTAATACGGAGATGATCAATCTTGGCTCGAACGGCATTATGGAGAGCCTCAATATTGTTACCGGTTCCGGTACTTCGTTCGATCAGAAAGAAGAGATCGACTAAACCCATCCCATGCAATTGCATGTGGATATTGAATAAATCTTTTCACGGGTGTGCTGCGTTGTGAAACGCGGCACACTTTTTTTTGTTGTTATAGGGAGCAAAAAGGCCAAAATGGAGTAAAAAAAAAGAAATATTTGCATATTTGAATATTTTTTTGTATTTTTGCACGCAAAATCGTGCAAGAGACACAAGCGATTATTCGAAACAAAGAAAGATATGAAGTTACAGGCAAGAAATTGTATTATCGTAGCAGCAGTGCTGATGCTGGCTGCGTGTGGCGGTAAGGAGGTGGCGTATGTACCGAGTTCTTACCCGACGATGGAGATCAGAAAGAGTGATATCACCTTACCGTTGAAGTACAGTGCGACGTTGAAAGGGACGTCTGACGTGACGATCAAGCCTCAGGTGAGCGGCCAGTTGACGGAAGTATGTATTACGGAGGGTCAGCAGGTGAAGAAAGGCGACGTGCTGTTCCGTATCGACAGCCGTGATGCCGCGTTGGAGTTGGAGTCGGCAGAGGCGAACCTGTTGGCCGCCCAAGCGTCGGAGAGCAGTGCGAAGTTAGAGTACGAGAGCACGCAGAACCTGTACGAGAAAAAGATCGTAAGCAAGTATATGTTAGCCAACGCGTGGAACGCGTACAAGCAGGCACAGGCCTCAACGGCACAGGCGAAAGCGAGTGCGGACAGGGCGAGAGTGAACCTCGGTTACTGTACGATCGAGGCGCCGGTGGACGGTGTGATCGGTTCGATACCGGTGTATGCCGGGGACCAGGTGAATGCGGGTACGTACCTGACGATGGTGAGCGGTAACGCGAAGATGTATGCGGAGTTTTCGGTGAGTGAGTCGGTGCTGGAAGAGCGTGCGCATGCGGAGGTGAGAGACAACGAGAGTCTGTTAGCCGGTATGCCGGATGCAACGTGGTTGTTCAAGAGCGGTTCGGAATATCCGTTGAAGGGCAGGATCACGAGTATCACGGGAACGGTAGACAGGACGACGGGAACGCTGACTTGCAAGGCGACGTTCCCGAATCCGGACGGCGGCCTGTACTCGGGTATCCAGGGAACGGTAGTGATTCCGTTTGAGGTGAGCGATGTGATGGTGGTTCCCCAGAATGCGGTGGTACGGCTGCAGGACAAGAGTCTGGTGTACAAAGTAGGAGCAGACAGTTGTGCATATAGTACGATCGTGACGACGGCAGGCATCAGCAGTGACAGGGATCTGGTAGTGACGAGTGGTCTGGAAGTAGGTGACGTGATTGTGACGGAAGGAGCGAATAACCTCGTTGAAAATCAGCGGGTGATTTTCTAATTGGACATTGGACATTGGAAATTGGAGATTGGACATTGGAAATTGGAGATTGGACATTGGAAATTGGAAATTGGAGATTGGAGATTGGAAATTGAAGATTGAAGATTTATGAAAGGTAATATATTCATAAGCAAACATGTGATGGCGTGTGCGATTGCGATTGTGATTGCGCTGATCGGCTATATCTGTTTGAACACCTTATCGGTGGAGCAGTATCCGAATATTGCCCCGCCGACGGTGGAGGTGAGCACGAGTTATTCGGGAGCGGATGCCAACACATGTATGAAATCGGTGATCCAACCCTTAGAGGAGCAGATCAACGGTGTGCAGGACATGACGTATATGACGGCCACGGCCTCTTCGACGGGTGACGTGGCGATCATGGTGTATTTCAAACAGGGCGCAGATGCCGACATGGCGACGGTGAATGTGCAGAACCGTGTGTCGCAGGCGGAGGCGTTGTTGCCGAGTGATGTGTTGCAGACGGGTGTGACGGTGACCAAACGGCAGAACAGTATTCTGCAGATTGCCGGTCTGAAATCAACGGACGGGAAGTACGACGCGGATTTTATATCGAACTATATCGACATCAACGTCAAGCCGCGTTTGCAACGTATCACGGGTGTAGGTGCGGTGACGAACTTAGGTAACACGTATGCATTACGGGTATGGCTCAAACCGGATCAAATGGCTCAGTATGGTTTGGAACCGGCGGATGTGTCGGCTGCTATCCAGGCGCAGAGTTTCGTGACATCCACCGGTACTTTAGGGCAACAATCCGAGAACGCCTACCAATATCCGATGGAGTACAAGGGTACGCTGAAGAGTATCGAGGAGTTTGAGAATATCGTGCTGCGCACGCAGGGTAACAGCAATGTGCTGTATTTGCGCGATGTGGCGACGGTGGAGATCGGCGCGAAGAGTTATACGATGACGTCGAATATGGACGGCATGCCGGGTGTGTTCTATCTGATTAACCAATCGCCGGGTGCAAATGCCACCTTAGTGAATCAGAAGATTGGGGAACTGTATGAGCAGTTGAAACCGACCCTACCGGCAGGATTGGAGTTTGTAATCCTGGAGACGAGTGACGACTTCCTTTTTGCGGCTATTCACAATGTGGTGGAGACCTTGATTATTGCGATTCTGTTAGTGATCATCGTGGTGTATTTCTTCCTGCAGAGTTTCAAAGCGACGATTATTCCTTCGATCTCGATCATCGTATCGCTGTTAGGAACGTTCGGTATCGTGACGTTAGCGGGATTCTCCTTGAATATCTTGACGCTGTTTGCCTTGGTGCTGGCGATCGGAACGGTGGTAGATGACGCGATTGTGGTGGTAGAAGCCGTGATGGGCAAACTGGAGGTGAAAGGTGAAAAGTTAAAGGTGAAAGGTGAGAGTCCCAAGGAGCGAGCTATTCAGGCGACACGGGAAGCGATGAGCGAAGTGTCGGTAGCGGTGGTGTCGTGTACGTTAGTGTTCATGGCGGTGTTTATCCCGGTGACGTTCATGAGCGGAACGAGCGGCACGTTCTTCACGCAGTTCGGTATCACGATTGCGGGATCGGTGGGTCTGAGTTGCGTATGCGCGTTAGTGCTTTGTCCGGCGCTGTGTGCGTTAATGATGAGACCGAATGAAGGACAAAGGGACAATGTACAATGTACAAAGGGCAAATGGCATTGGAAGGGAATTAACTACTACACAAAGAAGGCGTATGAGGTGAGTTTCAACGCGATCTTGGGTAAATACAAGAAGGCGGTGAAGGGTTATATCCAACATCCGTGGATCTCGGGAGTGCTGTTAGCGGTAGCAGCGGTGCTGTTTATTTTCCTGATGCGCGGAATGCCGTCGGGCTTGGTGCCGCAGGAGGATCAAGGTGTGATCATGTGTGAGGTGCGCATGCCGGAAGGTGCGACGCTGCATGAGAACAGCGAGATCATGAAACAGGTGGAGGAAAAAGTGAAGGCCATTCCGGAGTTGGAGAGTTACGGATTATGTAGCGGTTACGGTTTGATCTCGAGTAACGGATCGAGTTACGCATCGCTGATTATCCGTTTGAAGAACTGGGATGACCGTAAGGGTGACGAGCATTATATCGACAATGTGATTTATAAGTTCTATTTGGATTGTCAGAGTATCAAGAATGCGCAGGTGTTACCGTTCCAGATGCCGCAGATTCCGGGTTATGGTACATCGAACAGTATCGACTTGCAGGTTCAAGACCGGAGTGACGGTGATCTGAGTGATTTCGGAAACAAGACGAATGCCTTTTTGGCGAAGTTGATGGAGCGTCCGGAGATCGGAAGTGCGATGTCCACTTACTCAGAGCGTTTCCCGAAATACAAGGTGCATGTGGATCCGATTCAGTGCGAGCGTGCGGGAACGACGGCCAAAGCGGTGTTGAATACCTTGGGTGCGTACTGTGGCGGTTCGTATGTGGGGAATTTCAACCAGTTCAGCAAGGTATATAATATCCTGGTAGCTGCGGCACCGGAGTACCGTTTGGATCCGTCGTCGCTGAATAACATGTTTATCAAGGTGAGTGACGACAAGATGGCGCCATTGTCGCAGTTTGTGACCTTGGAAGAGATCGTAGGTTCTTCGTCTCATTCGCATTTTAACTTATATCAGTCGATCTCCTGCAGCGTGACGGCCGGTAACGGTTATTCGGAGAGTCAGGCACACGAAGCGATTGCAGAGGTGTTCAAAGAGACGATGCCGAGTTACTGCAGTTTTGAATACGGATCGATGTCGCGAGAGGTGGAAGAGAGTGCGCACAGTAACACAACGCTGTTGATTTACGCGATTTGTGTGCTGTTGATCTATTTAATCTTAGGCTCGTTGTACAACTCCTGGTTGATACCTTTTGCGGTGCTGCTGAGTGTTCCGTTTGGTCTGATGGGTGCGTTCCTGTTCTCGTGGATAGGTTACAAGTTAGGTTATCCGGGAATGGAGAACAACGTCTATCTGCAGACGGGTGTGATCATGTTGATCGGTTTGTTGGCGAAGACGGCAATCCTGATTACGGAGTTTGCCAGTGAGCGTCGCAAGCAGGGTTTGACGATTGTGGATGCGGCGCTGGAGGCTTGTAAGGAGCGTCTGCGACCGATCCTGATGACCGTCATCACGATGATCGTAGGTATGTTACCGTTAGTGTTCTCAAGTGGTGCCGGAGCGAACGGAAACCGGGCGTTGGCAGTAGGTGTGGTCGGCGGTATGCTGATCGGTACGATTGCGCTGATGTTCGCGGTTCCGGCGTTCTTCATTGTGTTCCAGAAGTTGGAGGAGAAGGTGAAAGGTGAAAAATGAAAGATGAAAGGTGAAAAATGAAAGATGAAAGGTGAAAAGTGAAAGATGAAAAATGAAAGATGAAAGGAAATAAATTTTCAATTATTATCGCGCTATGCGCGATGATGTGTTCGTGCGGCGTGTATAAGAAATACCAACCGCAGCAAGAGGCACCGAAGGATCTGTTCGGGCAGACGACGATCGGGGATACCTTGGATTTGGCGACAGACAACATGGCAGAGTTATCCTGGCGGGAGTTTTTTGTAGATCCTATTCTGCAGGAATTGATTGACTCGGCATTGGTGCGAAACACGGATATGCGTTCAGCACAACTGACGTTGAAGAAAGCGGAGGCATCGTTAAAAGCGGCGAAGTTGGCTTTTCTGCCGTCCTTGTCGTTACAGCCGTCAGCGAGTGTGTATAGCACAATGGGAACGAACGGATCCTTAAGCGGAGCATCGTACACGTACGATATCCCGTTGCAGTTGGATTGGAACGTAGGTATCTCGGGATCGAGGATTGTAGGTAAACGCAAGGCGCAGGCGGTGGTAGAACAAGCGAAGGCGCAACGCGATGCGATGCAGGCGAATATCATCTCGACTATGGCGCAGCAGTATTTCATGTTACTGCTGTTAGACCGTCAGCTGGAGATATTACAGGAGACAGACAGTCTGTGGAACGAGTCGTTAGAGACCGAGCGGGCATTATGGGAAAACGGTAAGGCCTACTCAACGGCGGTGAATCAGATGGAGTCGAGTAACCTGAGTGTGAAAGTACAGATTGTGGATACGAGACGCAGCATCAAGAATATCGAGAACAGTATCTGTCAGATGTTAGGTCTGACGCCGCAGACGATCCGTAGAAACACGTGGGGAGACTATGCGTTACCGGAGCGATTCGGTACGGGTGTTCCGGGTGTGCTGTTACAGAATCGTCCGGATATCCGGTTGGCGGACCATATGTTAGAGGAGGCGTTTTATAACACGGCATCTGCACGTGCGGCTTTCTATCCTTCGCTGTCGTTACAAGGTATCTTGGGATGGACGAATAACGGTGGTATTATAACGGATCCGGGTGCATTGATCCTGAAAGCCATCGGATCGTTGGTACAACCGATCTTCCAGCAAGGTAAGTTACAGGCAAATCTGAAGATTGCCAAATATGAGCAGGAGGAGCAGTTGGATCAGTACGTGCAGACGGTGATCAATGCCGGTAACGAGGTGAACGAGTGCTTAGCGGACTGCCAGACGGCGTATGAGAAGAACCGGCTGTATCAGCGTCAAGTGGAGGTGCTGCAAGATGCATACGAAGGTACGCACGAGTTGATGAATAGCGGAAAGGCGAGCTATCTGGAGGTGCTGACAGCGCAGGAGTCGTTGTTGTCAGCGCAGTTGAATGAGGCGGAGAACCTGTATAAGGGTTCGATTGCTTTGATCGGATTGTATATTGCATTAGGAGGAGCGAGTAAATGAAAGTAGTTTGGTATGATTTTTGTAGGAAATAAAATTATAGATCATAAAAGATAGATGTACAATTTTTATAAGTTTATCCGGAAACACCGTATTTTCTTCTGGGGCGGCGTGTTTATCTTAGTGGTGGCGTTGTCGATGATAGCGGCGCGTTGCGGCTTTGAGGAGAACATTTTTAAGTTGCTACCTGAGACGGGCGATGAGTCATTCCGTGTGACCTTCACAAATCTGAAGTTAAAAGACAAGATTTTCGTGCAAGTGGTTCCGACGGAAGAGGAGTCGGATCCGATGGAGCTGGCAGAGGCGTTGGAGTTGTTCATGGACGGAGTGAACGAGGCGACTGCGGAACGCAACACGGTGCTGTACACGTTATCTTACGTGGATCCGTTCTGGTTATTGGATTCGGTAGGCGGTTATGTAGCGCAGCATATGCCGGCGTATCTGGACGTAGATGCAGCGATGTTGGATTCGTTATGTTCGGCGAAGCATATCCGTCATCAGTTAGCGAGTTATCAGGATTTTCTGCGCACGGACATGGGAGATCTGGCATCCGGAATGGTGGTTCATGATCCCTGTGGTATTGCGTTAGGCACGGTACGGAAAATGCTGCCTGACGGGATGACGTTAGAGGAGTTGGTGCAAGGAGCGGAAGAGTCATCGCGTTACATGAACGGTTATCTGTTTGCACCGGACGGTCAGGCTTGTCTGGGTTTTATCACACCGAATTTCGGTACGGACAACTCCCGTGAGGCGAGTCGGTTGGTAGCGACGATGAACGAGGTGAAGGCCAAGGTGAAGGAGCAGTATCCAAATGTGGATGTTCTGTTTCACGGCTCGATTGTGATTGCCGGAGGAAACAGCAAGCAGATGCGGAGCGATATCTATATCACGGTAGGCATCGCGATGCTGATTATCTTTATCTTGTTAGCGCTGTGTCTGAAACGGCCGTCGTATCTGATGATCACTATTGTGGCGCTGGTGTTCGGCGTGATCTTAGCGATGGCGGGTATTTATATCATCCAGAACAGTATCTCGCTGATGAGTCTGGGCATAGGCTGCGTGGTGTTGGGTGTGGCATTCAGTTACGTGCTGCACGTGTTGATTCATTATTTGTATACGGGTAGTATCGAGATGACGCTGAAGGAGCAGACGAAGCCGGTGCTGGTAGGATCGTTAACGACGATCGGTGCGTTTGCCGGTCTGCTGTTCACCAATTCTCCGTTACTGAAGGACTTCGGATTGTTTGCGTTGTTAGTGATTGCCGGCACAACGTTTTTTAGTTTGCTTGTGGCGCCGCATTTGTTACCGCGTAAGTTCACACCGAACCGACGTGCGTTTGCGTTTTTGGAGAAGATGAACTCGTATCATCTCGACCGGAACAAGCCGGTGGTAATTCTGACGATACTGTGGGTAGCGGTATGTATGGTTTTCTCGGGTAGGTACCAGTTTGACAACGATTTGCGTCATATCAGTTATCTGCATCCGGATTGCGTGTATTCGCAGAACCACTGGAACGAGTTGATGAACGAGGGTTATAACCAGCAGTACTATGCGTCGGTGGCGTCGAGTTACGATGAGGCGCTGGAGCAGTTACCTCGTATCGAGAAGACGGTGGACAGTCTGCGTGCGGAAGGTATTGTGGCACCGGGCGTGAACCGTTCGTTGCTGATGCCGTCGTTAGCAAAACAGCAGGCGCGGTTGGATGTATGGAAAGGCTATTTCACGCCGGCGAAGCAGCAGGAGGTATGGCAGACGATTGAGAAGGAATGTCAGCGGATGGGTATTCCGCCGCGGATGTTCGAACCATTCAAGCGGATGATGGCGCATCCGGCAGAACCGGATCTGATGGTGGAGAGCGGTGTCCTTCCTCCGGAGATATTGGAGAATTTTGTGGAGGAGAAGAATGATCTGTATCTGGTGTATTTCTCCGTGAAAGCGACGAAGGAGGATACGAAGGCGGTGAACGACTGTCTGACGGCGGTGGACGGGTGTATGCTGATGAATCCGTATTATTACTGCAAGAACCTGATCGAGTTGATAAGGGATGATTTCAATCTGATCATGTGGATAAGTTTGGGATTTGTGCTGCTGCTGTTGCTTTGCACGTACCGGAATATATGGATTACGCTGATTGCGTTAGTGCCGATGGTGCTGTCGTGGTACACGGTGTTGGGTGCGATGGCGCTGTTTGACCAGACGTTTAACTTAGTGAATATCATCGTGTCGTCGTTTGTGTTCGGTATCGGTGTGGATTACTCGGTATTTATCATGGAGGGGTTGTTGAAGGGTCATGAGGACAACCCGACGATGGTGTATAACAAGACAGCGATCACGATGTCGGCGGTGATCCTGGTGATCTGTATGTTTGTGTTGGGTTTTGCGATCCATCCGGCAGTTCAGAGTATCAGCTTTGCATCGCTGGTAGGTATGATCACGACGATCATGTTGTCGTACACGTTGGAGCCGATTTTGTTCCGGTTCTACATGAAATGTAAAAACAGAAAAAAGAAGGAGAATAAGAAATGAAACGTATTTCAATGATGCTCATGGCTGTTGCCATGACAGGTGTTGTTTTTGCGCAGAATATCCCGGCAACTTTGCGTGCGTTGCATCCGTCGGATGAGAAGGTGGAGTGCCAGTTTAAAGAGGAACGAAAGAAAGTGAGTGTGAAAGAGACGGAGAAGCGTGAGGGTAAGATTGTGTACCAGGCGCCGGATGATCTGCGTATAGATTATACGCAGCCTGCAGGGGATTATATCCTGATTACTGCGGATAAGATGGAGCAGTGCAAGAACGGCAAGAAACAGTCGGTTCGGGTAAAGAACAACCGTTCGAACCGATATACGGTGTATCGGGCAACGTTGCTGAGTTGTATCGCCGGCGATATCGAGAATGCGGCCCTGCTGAATGATGCGAAGTACCGTTGTGAGCAGAAGGGAAACAAGTACCTGTGCACGATCACGGCGGAGGACGCAGGCAACAAGGAGCTGAAGGAGATTCGGTTGGAGTATGAAGTAGGGACGGGTAGGATTTTGATGATGAAGTTGACGGAAGGAAGCGGCAACACGGCTACGTTCCACGTGAGTTATTGAGTAGAAAGAAAGGGAATAAAAGCAAAAAAGAGACCTATGCGGGTCTCTTTTTTGTGGTGCCACCGAGAATCGAACTAGGGACACAAGGATTTTCAGTCCTTTGCTCTACCAACTGAGCTATGGCACCTTCGCGCGAGCTATGGCTCAATACGATTCGCGATTACATCGCTCATATGAATTTTCGCCATGCTCTCGCTCTTCGGTCCGCAAACGCTTCGCTGGTTTACGTCCCGAGGGACCCACGCGGCGTGCTTGTTTTTCGAAAAGCGGATGCAAAATTACAACAATTTTTTGAAATGACCAAATTTTTTTGCATTTTTTTTGCATAAATGCGTATTTTTTTGTAATTTTGCGCCAAAATTGGAAGAAAAATGGAGTTAAAAGTGATTGCAATCGCCCGAAACGGGCACACGGATAAGTTCGGTATTCCGCGACAGAGCAGGGAGGAAAGTCCGATTGTGACGCGTATTGTTTTTGAACCGGAATACCGGGTTGCGGAGGCGCTGCGGGGGATCGAAGGCTATAGTCATCTATGGCTTATCTGGGGCTTTTCGGAGGTTCCTGAAGGCGATTGGAGTCCGACGGTGCGGCCACCGAGACTGGGAGGAAATAAAAGGATGGGTGTTTTTGCTACCCGGAGTCCTTTTCGACCGAATCCGATCGGTTTGAGCAGTGTGCGATTGATAGGCATTCAGCATTCAGATGTCAGCCATCAGTTAGAGTTGATTGTGAGCGGTGCGGATGTGTTGGATGGTACACCTATATATGATATAAAGCCGTATTTGAGTTTTAGCGACAGTCATCCGGATGCGCTGAACGGTTTTGCGGAAGAGACGAAGGATCGGATGTTAGAGGTGGACTGGAGTGGGGTGGCGCTTTTGTCAGGTTTAAAGGACGATCTTGAATATATATTACGACAAGATCCGCGTCCTGCGTACCAGAATGATCCGGAACGGGTGTATAAGATGGATTACGCCGGCTATACTGTTTCTTTTTTGGTGAAAGAGCAAACGGTTTTTATAAAAAAGATAGAAAAAACGTGAAAATAGCACTTTTTTACGTGAAAATAGCACTTTTTTTAATAAAAAAGCGCGCATGCGCTTGCGTATGTAAAAAAAAAGTGTTATCTTTGCAGTCGTTTTTAACAGAGTTAAACCATGAAAAAAATCATTCTGACAGTTGTTGCATTATTTTATCTCGCAGGCGCGAGTGTAGGTGCGCATGCTACGAATGCAGGTGTTCCGGCGGAGTGCGAGGATGTGATGTTGCAGGCTTTTTATTGGGATAGTTATAAGACCAAGACAAGTACGGACAGTAAGTTCGGAAGGACGAAATGGATTGATTTACTGAAAGATACCGCGGCTATTAATGCAAATTTTGATGTGGTATGGTTTCCTCCGAGTGCCGGTCCGACGGGTTGCGGCGTGGGTTATTCTGCTCGTCAGTATAGCAATCAGGAGAGCGACTGGGGAACCAAAACGGCGTTGAACAATCTGATCACGGCATTGCATAAGGGCAATACGAAAGTGCTGGCGGACGTGGTGCTGAATCACCGCGGAAACTATAACTCCTGGTGTAATTTCTTTCAGGATAATTTCGGCTCCTACGGAACGTATCAGTTGACGCAAAAACATATCGTAAGCAATGACGAGTGCTTTACGAATAAGAGTTCGAGTTGTTACAACGCGTCATCGTCGGATAGAGGTGCGTATGACACGGGCGATAATTTTGACGGAGCGCGTGATTTGGATCACACGGCAGAATATGTGCAGAACTGGTCGAAAGCCTATACGCAGTGGTTGATGGGTGAGATGAAGTACGACGGTTTTCGGTACGATATGACGTTAGGTTTCCACGGCCGGTATCTGAAGATGTACAATGAGGCGGCACAGCCGTATATGTCGGTGTCGGAGTTATGGTCGAGTATCAATCGTCAGAAACAACATTTGCAGGAGTGCGATTACAACACGATGGTGTTTGACTTCCAGGCAAAGTACTCGATGAGGGGAATTGTGGACGGATCGTACGGTAAGCTGAATGCGAATAAGACATTTGTGGGCTTGCGCAAGGAGGGCTTGTCTCGTTATTCGGTGACGTTTATTGATAACCATGATACGTTTGATCGCGGGAGCGCGTATGGCGACAACCAGTATACCAAGACTACTGATCTGACGACTGCTACGAACAAGGATGTTGTCCTTCAGGCGAGTGCGTATATGCTGATGATGCCGGGTGTGCCGTGTGTGTTCTATCCGCATTGGGCAAGTTACAAGAGTGAGATTAATGAGTTGATCGCTGTGCGTAAGCGCGTGGGTATCCATAGTGAGTCGGCTGTGCTGGAGGAGACGAGTGGCCAGTATCAGTACAGCGCGACGGTGCAGGGTCATCGTGGTAAGGCGATTGTGCGTGTAGGCAAGTACCGCAGTACGGTGGTGCCGGAAGGCTATGTGCTGGCTGTAGAAGGCGGCGAGAGAGGCCAATATACGGTGTATATCCGTATGGATGAGCAAGGTGTGGAAACGGCGAAAGGCGAAGGGCGAATGGCGAAAGGAGAGAAGTTCATGAAGGACGGGAAGCTGTATATCCGCGTGAATGAAACAACATATGACATGTTAGGAAATAAAATACTATGAGAAAGCAAGTTTTAGTGTTGGTGCTGTTGGTATGTGCAGCTTTGTCGTACGCCGGCAGTTACGGTATTTTAGTGAATGGTCAGATCTATTTTGCGGCGGAGTATCGCGGCAAGGACGATATGACCGGTACGTATGACGAGTATCTGGCGCATGTGACGTTGACGAACGGAGATTCGTTCCAGTTATATGACGTGGACTATGATGCACGTTGGGCGGTGGATCTGGATACGTATTCGGAGAACGGTTTTACGAAGAGCGGTGACCATTATACGAGTTCGGTGACGGGTTGCTACGATTGCTACATCAAGTTAAAATACGGTGAGGATCAGCTTTATATCGGCAACGGCAGTGACTGCGGTAGTGGTATAGATATCGATGATATCTATCGCGGTGCGGTACCTCATGAGTGTGAGGCGGTGATGATGCAGGCTTTTTACAATGAGTCGTACAGTGCGACGGCGCCGGGTGTGAGTGAATACGGAGACACCAAATGGACGACCTTGACACCGCAGGCCGCAGAGATCGGTGCGTATTTCGATTATGTATGGTTACCGCCGAGTGCGAACGGTGACGGCATGGGTTATCACCCGAAGCAATACAGCAATCAGAATTCGAATTGGGGAACGCGTGCGGAGTTGGACGCGCTGATCAGCGCGTTGCATAATGCAGGATCGAAGGTGGTGGCTGACATTGTGATCAACCACTGTACGGGTTGGACGAGTTGGTGCGATTTTCCGACGATGGATTTCGGAGAATACGGTGTTTTTCATCCGGATGCCAGTTATATCTGCCAGGATGACGAGGTGAATAAGAATCCGGAAGCGGGTGACTGTTACGGTGCGGCAACGGGAAATATGGATGACGGTGAGAACTGGGACGGAGCACGTGACTGGAGCCATGATAATGTGTATGTGCAGGAGATGTTCATCGCGTATCTGAAATGGATGCGTAATGAGATGCATTATGACGGATTCCGTTACGACAAGGGTGACGGTTTTAACAACTGGCATCACTGGCATTATAACTCGGAGGCACGACCGGAGATTGCTTTTATGGAGTGTTACAAGGGTACGGACGATATCTGGTCGCGTATTGTGGGTTCACAATACGACCTGATGGCATTGGATTTTGACCTGAAATGGCATGTATTTAATTCGATAGCCGGCTGGGATTACAGTCGGGGTCGCGGAGACTGTATCATGAGTAGGGGCAACGGTCGTCATTCGGTGACGTTCATCGAGAGTCATGACTGGTTCTTGCGTCCGGATAACGAGAATGAGTTCGGAGGAAGAGGAAACTCGATGACGCCGGCGCTGAAGGCACGTCTGATGCAGGCGAATGCATTGTTGCTGAGTATGCCGGGTGTGCCGTGTGTGTTCTATCCGCATTGGGCGAAATACAAAGCGGAGTTGAAGCCGATGATCGTGGCGCGTAAGTGGGCAGGAGTGCATAGCGAGAGTGAAGTGAAAGACGAGTACGCGACGAGTACGGGTTATCAGGCGACGGTGGTAGGTAAGCACGGATGGTTGATCTTGTGCCTGGGAGACAAAGCGAACCAGCAGGGTTTTGAAGGATATACGTTGGTGGCAAGTAACTACAGCACGATGGAGGGTCATAACGAGAGTTTTGAGATCTGGGTGAACAGTAACCAGCCGAGGCCGACGACGGATGTCGAAGAGGTTACAGGTTACGGGTTACAGGTTACGGGTGAGAAGTTTATGAAAGACGGTAAGCTGTTTATCCGGGTAGGGGAGACGGTTTACGACATGATGGGAAATCGTGTTAGATAGTTGAAAGTTTAAAGTTTAAAGTTGAAAGATATGAGAAAGATTTTTAGCTTTTTTGCAGCAGTGTTGATGACGTTGAGTATGTCGGCCGCAAGTTACGGAATCTTGGTGAACGGCAAGATGTATTACCAGGGAGCCAAGGTGGATGAGTTTGAAGGTTTCACGCAGTACCTGGCGAATGTGCAGGTGGTGAGCGGAGACAAGTTGCAGTTGTATGATTATGAGAATAAAGCCGGTTGGGCGGTGGATCTGAATACTTATTCGGAGTTAGGTTTTACGCGTGACGGCGATCATTACAATGCGACGGTAAGCGGTTGTTATGCCTTCTATATCAAGTTGAAGTATCAGGAGGATGAATTGTATATCGGTAACGGAAGCGATTGCGGAGAAGGAGTGGATATCTCGAGTGGAGAGGTGCCGGAACCGGTGTATGGCGGAGCTGTACCGGCGCAGTGTCCGGATGTGATGATTCAGGCATTCTACTGGAACAGTACATCCGGAACGGCATCAGAAGGAAACGGATACGGTCGTACGAAATGGGTGGATTTCCTGAATGGCACCAATGGATCTTCGGCAGAGGAGATCGGTCAGTGGTTCGACTTGGTGTGGTTGCCGTGTATGAGTGCCGGTGGTGGATTGGGTTATCACCCGTATGATTACGGCAGTCTGGACAGTGACCGAGGCACGAAGCAGAAGTTGACGCAGTTGATTACGACACTGCATCAAAACGGTGCGCGTGTGGTAGCGGATATCGTGATTAACCACGCTGATGCGAAGAGCGGATGGTGCGGCTATGCGAATGGATATAACTTCGGTTCATACGGAACGTTTGTTCCAGACGGCACGTATATCTGCAGCACGGACGAGGTGAACACCTATGCACCGGAGACGGCATGCCGGGGTTTTGCGGTAGGTAATCCGGATGACGGATACGGAGATGAAGCGAACTATGCCGCATCCAGAGACTGGGACCATACAAGTACGAAGGTGCGTGATATGTTCAAAGCGTATTTGAAATGGATGCGTAATGAAGTGAAAGTGGACGGATTCCGTTACGACTACTGCAAGGGTTATCACAACAGTCACATCAACGACTATAATCAGGCATCAAAACCTTATTTCAGCGTCATGGAGTACTGGGACGGCAATGTGAACACGCTCCAGGACCGTCTCAATGATGCAGGCTGGAACACGGCAACGTTTGATTTCGCTATGAAATATACGGCATTCAATGACGGTATAGCTGCGGATAATTACTATAAACTGAAGGGCGCCGGTCTGCCGGGTGTCGGCAAGGCACGGTATGCAGTGACTTTCGTGGACAGCCATGACTCGTTCCAGCGCGACAACGGTAATGAGTTCTGCGGCAACGGCAACTCAATGGATCTGTGCAAGGACAAACTGCTTCAGGCGAACGCGTATATGCTGTCGATGCCGGGTGTGCCGTGTGTGTTCTGGCCGCATTGGGTGAAGTTCAAGGATAAGATCAAGCCGATGATTAACGCACGTTACAAGACAGGCGTGCATAGTGAGAGTGCTGTGAACGACGAGGCAGGTGACGGTTATTACAAGGCGACGATCACCGGTAAAAATGGCGAGATTCGTCTGTTGCTAGGTCCTAATTCGGGTTATAACAGCACACCGAGTGGTTACACGCTGGCCGTGAAGGGCACCAACTACGGTGTGTATTATAAGATGACCAGCGCACGTGGAGACAAGGATACCGAGCGTACGGACAGAACGCAAGGTGTTGAAGAGGTTACGGATAACGGGTTACAGGTAACGGGTGAGAAGTTCATAGAGAACGGCAAACTCTATATCCGTTGCGGTGAGCAGGTATATGATATGATGGGTAATCGTGTGAAATAAATGTTAAACTAACTAAACAGATTAATACAATGAAAAAGATTTTTACAGTTTTCGCAGCCATGTGTATGGCATTGAGTATGTCGGCAGCCAATTATGGTGTGTTGGTAAACAGTCGTTATTACTATCCCGGCACGATGGTGGATGAGTTTGAAGGATTCACACAGTATCTGGCGCATGTGCAACTGAAGGCAGGTGATTACTGTCAGTTATGCGATGCAGACAACAAGGCTGTTTGGGCGGTGGATTTGAACACGGCTTCGGTAGCCGGTTTCACCCGTAACGGTGAGATGTACGAAGTAAGTACGGACGGTTGCTATGATTTCTACATCAAGTTGAAGTATCAACAAGACGAGTTGTATATCGGTAACGGTTCGGACTGCGGAGAGGGTATCGATATCAGCGGTATTATTGACGACGGAGGAGATGACGACGTGAACTATTACGCGATCGGATGGATTAATGGAACGGACCATGGTGAAGCTGCATATGATGTGTATGAGGATCAGTACTTGTTTGTGGATGGTAAGTTGACGATTGATTGTCAGATGGGAAGTTATATCGCCATTAAGGATCACAAGGGTAATTTCTATTATTCGAAGACAGCGACCACTATTGCCAACGAGTCTGTGACGATGGATTGGGCAAGCGGCTGGTCCGGATGCGAGAAATGGGCCATCCCAGAGGGAACGAACTATATCATCATTCGCAGTGCAAAGTTCAAAGACAAGATTCAGTTGGAGCGTGTGGACAAAGCGACCTATGATGCGTATCAATACAATCCGCAGGGCATCGAGAAGACGGAAGTGACTGAGAAAGCGCACAAGGTGATTATGGATGGTCAGTTGCGTATCGTTCGTGGTGGTAAGATCTATGACGCTACGGGACGTGAGTTGTAATTTTAGAATTTAGATTTTTATATGCGCAAGTTGTTTTTAAGTTTAGTTGGATTGTGTGTACTGGTTTTGGGTACGTACGCAGCCAACTGGAACGATGTAGCGGGTGTGACGCCGACAGAGAAAGCTCGTCCTGCAGGAGTGAGTAACGGTATCTATTACGGAGCAGACGGTACGTCTGTGACGCTGTGTACGTATGCGGCCAGTAAGACGGAATCGGCTAAGCGGGTATTCCTCTTAGGTGATATGACGAACTGGAAACTGAGTGCAGACTATCAGTTATACAAGGACGGAAATTATTTCTGGATCACGCTGACGGGTCTGACACCGGGTCAGGAGTACCGTTTCCAGTATGCTGTGGAGCGTGCAGACGGCGTAAAGAAGCAGATCTCTGATCTGTATTCGGAGAAAGTGCTGCATCCGGACGATCAGTATGAACCGAAGAAAGTGGATCCGGACCTGCTGGATTATCCTGCCGGAAAGGGAGCCGATGGTTATGTGACCGTTATCCAGCCCGGTAAGCCGCAATTCCAATGGTCCGACGCTACCTTGCATTTCCAACGTCCGAATAAGAACAACTTGGTTATCTATGAGTTGTGGATTTATGATTATACCGAAGGCCGTTCTTTGAAAGGCTTGATGAAACGATTGGATTACATCCAGAACTTAGGTGTGAACGCGGTGGAGTTGATGCCGATTTGTGAGTTTGACGGTAACTACAACTGGGGTTATTCGCCGAACCACTATTTTGCGCCGGACAGAGCGTATGGGTCGGAGACGATGTACAAGGAGTTCATTGACGAGTGTCATAAGCGCGGCATCGCGGTGATTATCGACATGGTGTTTAACCATGCGACGGGAAACAATCCGATGAACAAACTCTATCCGTACGGTACGGACTTGGCGAATAATCCTTGGTTTAATGTGAACGCGCCGCATAGCGATAACGTGTATGAAGACTGGAATCACGGATTTGCACCGGCGAAGGAGATGTTCACGCGTGCGTTGAAGTACTGGTTGACGGAATATAAGGTGGACGGTTTTCGTTTTGACCTTAGTCACGGTTTGTGTTCTAATCAAGCCAATACATCGGTGACGAACTTGAAATATTACTATGACAACGGTGTGAAGGCAGTGGCACCGGATGCGTATATGATCTTGGAGCATTGGGGGAATAACATGGGTACGGAGCGGCCGCAGTTAATCAATTATGGTATGCAGTGCTGGGCCAATACGACCAATGCGTATTGTCAGACAGCTATGGGCTGGTTGAAGGACGGAGACGGTTTTGGTGATGCCAACAAGGACGGCTATGTTTCTTATTGCGAGTCGCACGACGAGGAACGTATGCAGTATAAGGCGAAGAAATGGGGAGCCGGTGATTTGCAGACTAACACGGCGGCGCGTCTTGGACGGGTGGCAGAGAACGTGGCTTTCAATGTGCTGTTGAACGGTTCGCATATGTTGTGGATGTGGGAAGAAATCGGTTATGATTTCTCTATTAACTGCGACATTGACCATCCGAATGACTATAATGAGAGTTACCGATGTAACAAGAAACCTCGTCCGGAGATTCGTAGTTATTTCACCAATGCCAATCGTGTAGCGGCGTTTACCCAGTGTGCGCAGGTTATTACGTTACGTACGCAGTTGATGCCGAGTGTTTTTGAAGGCAATCCTACGGCTGTCAGTATTAGTTCCGGTAAGAAACTGCGTACGATCCAATGGGGAAGTGATGCGTTTGTAGCCGCTAACTTCGATGTGAGTGATAGTCAGGCGGTTACGTTACCTTCTGGCACATGGTATGACTATCTGAATGGCGCAACACGAGCGAATGGTACGTATACCTTAGCGCCGGGTGAGTTGAAAGTGTTCACGGGTACACAGGTACAGGCACCTACGTTTACGAATATTGAAAAACGGGACCACCAGGATGTGGAGGAAGTGATTAGTGAGCCGGCACCGAGTGTTAAGTTTATACAGAACGGTCAGATATTCATCCTTCGTGGTGACAAAGTGTATAATATCCAAGGTCAAGTGGTTCGATAATGTATATTGCCATCGCAGGAAATATCGGAGCAGGAAAGACGACGCTGACGAAGATGTTAGCGAAGTATTACGGGTGGGAACCTCGTTTTGAGAGCGTGAGTTTCAATCCGTATCTGGAGGATTATTACGGGGATATAGAGCGTTGGGCGTTCTGTTTGGAGACCTATTTCTTGAAAGAACGGTTCAAGGATATGATGGCCGTGCAGAAGGCGAGTCATACCATCGTGCAGGATCGTTCGATATTTGAAGGCGTGTATGTGTTCGTGCGTAATAACTACGAACGCGGTGATCTGAGCAAACGGGACTATGAGACGTTCATGGAGTTGTTTGATCTGATGACCTCCCAACTCAAACGACCGGATATGATGATTTACTTACGTAAATCCGTTCCGGCACTAATCGCGCAGATTCAGAAACGGGGTAGGGATTATGAGCAGACCATGCAGATTGACTATCTAACGGGACTGAACGAGAAGTATGAAGATTTTATCTTCCGTCATTACGATGGTCGGGTGCTGGTAATTGAATCGGACGGTATGGATTTTGAGAATAATCCGGCAGACTTCCGTACGGTGATCGACAAAGTAGATGCTGAGCTCTTCGGACTCTTTAGTGAAAATAACTGGACTAAATAATTTATACTATGCATATAGCAGTAGCAGGAAACATCGGTTGTGGCAAGACCACACTGACGAACATGTTAGCCAAACATTATGGCTGGGAGCCGCGTTTTGAGAGCGTGGAGTACAATCCTTATTTAGCGGATTTCTATGCCGATATGGGTCGTTGGTCCTTTAATCTTCAGGTTTATTTCCTCAACAAGCGTTTCAAAGACGTGGTGGAGATCGGTAAATCGGACAAGTATATCATCCAAGACCGTACCATCTATGAGGATGCCCGTATTTTTGCGCCGAACCTTCATGATCAGGGTCTAATGAGTGATCGGGATTTTGATAACTATCAGGATCTCTTTGAATTGATGACCACACTGGTTAAGATGCCGGATCTGCTTATCTATGTTCGTGCATCGGTGCCGACACTGGTAGCGCAGATTCAGAAGCGTGCACGCGGATACGAGCAGCAGATGAAATTGGATTACCTGCAAGGACTGAACGACAAGTACGAGAACTGGATCAAGGACTATAAAGGCAAACTGCTCATCGTGGAAGGAGATACGGTTAAGTTCGGCGATAATCCGGAAGATTTCCGTTGGGTGACCGACCGTATCGATGCCGAGTTGTTCGGTCTCTTCCCGTTTGAGACAGAGGAAAAAACAGGCAAAGAGATTTGATTCAACATTTTCTCGATTATATAGCTATTGAGCGGAAGTATTCCGCGAGAACGGTAGAAGCCTATCGCGATGATTTGCGTGACTTCTGCCGTTTTCTCGGATGGGAACCGGAAGAGTTTGATCCTACGAAATTAGACGAGACGGATGTCAAGAACTGGATGCTGGATATGATAGAGGAGCAGAATCAGTCTCCGCGTTCCGTGAAGAGGCGTCTGTCGGCTTTGCGTTCGTTTTATAAGTTTCTGTTACGGCAAAAGAAGGTGGATAAGGACATTACTGCCCGTATCATACCGCCTAAGGCGGATAAACCGTTGCCGGTGTTCTTCCGTCAGGAAGAGATGGATCGTGCGTTGAATGAGATGAATGGTTCCTCTTCTCAACGGGATGATCTCATTATCTCACTTCTATATCAGACCGGCATGCGTCAGGCAGAACTGCTGAACCTCACCGATGCCGATTTGGATTTGCAACAGGGTCAGGTTCGTATCTTCGGTAAGCGTCGTAAGGAACGGGTGGTGCCTATCGGACCGAAACTGGTGGAGCAGATCAAGGAGTATATGGAGACACGGGATGAGAATACCGACGGTCGTTTCTTTCCAGGATTAACAAAAGGCACCTTATATAAGATTGTGCGCACGCGTATGGGCGAGGTGAGCACGCTTAAGAAACACTCGCCGCACGTGTTACGGCACACGTTTGCCACTGCGATGTTAGATAACGGAGCGGATATCCGGACGATTCAAGAACTGTTGGGGCACGCGTCATTGAGTACGACACAAGTGTATGCCCATACTACGTTTGAGCAGATCAAGCGTGTCTATAACGCCACGCATCCGAGAGCAAAACGAGGTCAAAGTCCTAAGTGAATTCGGAAACGCATTCCCCATTGAATGGTGGGAGAAAGACTCCAGACGGAGTACAGGTCACATACGCGTAAGATATTACCCAGACCGACACCCACCTCTGCATAGAGGTGGTTCTTTTTTTCTGAACTCAGATACCCGTAAGCAATCTTCGCTTCAACGAGTTCGCGTAGATGTAACCATCTCACACCGGGGATGAGATTGAAGAGAATACCTTGTCCGTTCCATTCCGTTTGTAGCGTCACGTATTTGTCGGCTAACAGTTGATTTCCGTGCAGCATAGTAAAGCGGTAGGGATCATAGGCATAGCCTTGGTTAGCACTTGCTTGCCATAAGAGGGTGTTGGGCACTTGGCCGAAGATCGCACCGCCTTGCAGGGCATATGTCAGTGTTCCTCCCATGCCTAAATGGGCGTGCTGGGTGAGCATCAGGCGCAAATGGGCGTATAGACCGTCGGTCCAGTGACCGGTTTCAAAACCGGCATATAACACGGGATATTTATTGGAATAGGCATAGCGACGGAGGAAATAACCGTCGTATTTCTTCTCTCCCCAACTGAACCGTGCGATGGTGGAAAGCGATTGATAGGCATAACCATCCTGCCATCCTGCACGGATGTACGCATGGGTTTCGAGGTTAGGAGTCCAATCGCCAAACCAGTGGAACTGAATCTGCCGTTGCCGGATGGCTGTGTTGACGCAAAGACTATCCCGATGCAGCGCCTCAAACGCATAGGCGGTGAAGTCCATATTTCCCCATCCCATGGAGTTCTCCCGTAGTAAGCGGTCAAAATCATCCACTTCGGACCATACGTAGTGGTCATTGTATTCTAATTGTAAGATATGCCGGCGAGGAGTAGGTAGGTTAACCGAGATACGTCCCATTCCTTTGACGCTGCGATCTTTGAAACCGTATCCGACGGACGCCTCCAGACTAACTGTTTTCGACATCTTCTCATTGGTGCGGAAAGGCAGGCCGACGTGTACTCCTTCATGTTGGTTGACTTGCAGGATTTCCTGCACGTGACCGATATCGACGGCTGTTCCGGTAGGTATATATCCTGTCGTAGCAATCGTGGCAATCCATTTGGCGGTGCGTATAAGCGGCAAAGAGTCCAAGGTCAAGAAGGCCGTGTCGGTGGAAATCGGACGACTCGGATTATTCAAATTATTCGGAGTAATCGGATTGTTCTGATAATTCGGATTTTTCAAACTTGTGGTCAGCAGTAACGTAGGAAAGACCGTTCCGGCCTTCTCGGTCTTGATGGTAAAATCGAGTAAGGCAGAGATCTGTTCCTCGGAGATGGTGCCATCCGGTGCTAAGTTTTGGGAAACGTGGATGTCATTCACGTAGTTTACGGCCACTTCAGCCGGTACATAGGCATGTATTTCCTTTAGTGCGAAGGTGCTCGTGTCAATCACCATTTCTCCATTGAACGTAGCATAAAAGGGATTGCGTGTGCGGAAATGAATGGTGTCCTCTCCTGCCAGGTAATAGCGGTAGTATAGGTTTCCACCGGAAGCCAAAGGAGATAGGAAGGCGTGTCCCATCAGGGAGACACTGTTGGCGTAGAAATTGAGGTTTCCTTCGCCGCCTATGAGGGTTGAGTAGTCCGTGGAGGTGAGTATCAGTGCTTGAGTGCGTTGGTCATTCGCCGGAATCATTTCGTGACCGCTCAACCGAAAGGTCTGCGTCTCCTTGTAAAGTGGTAAGATATAGGTGGAGTCCTCTTGTGCTATCATTCCTGCCTGCAGGCTGCGCCATAAGGCCCGGCGCAAATGTCGTTTTTGAATATGCGATACATACAAGGTTTGTTCGCGTTGGACGGTGGATGTGTTTTCTGTATGCAGCGTCCGGTCATTCTCTGCCCGGTGCGCACGTACTTGGCGTAATAAGGCTAAAGCCGGATTTTCGTTGGGTTCTACAATAATCTCGGAGAGGGTAGCTACTTTCTCCCGGAGACTTACTTGCAAACCTGCCATTGTACCGGGTTCGATATCGAAACGTTGGGTGAAGTAGCCGACAGCGGAGAACACCAGTTGTGCCTTTCCCGTCATATCCACCCGAAGGACGTACGAACCGTTTTCGTCTGAGGTGGTGCCGATCTTGGTGCCGCGAAAGTGAATGTTCACATTCGGTATCGCTTCTCCTGTAGTCTCATTGACGATCTCGCCTACGATGATAGTCTCCACTGCTTGCAGCGGAGCAAAGAAAAAGGACAAAAGCCAAAGGACTACTATGAAAAGTTGGCGGGATGACATTCTAAGATAGCTTTTCGTAAGTCTTGTACATCAAGATGGGTATAGATCTCCGTGGTAGCCAGATCTTCGTGTCCCAGCAGTTGCTGGATGATACGCAAGTCAGCACCGTTCTGTAACAGATGGGTCGCAAACGAATGACGCAGGGTATGGGGACTAACGGTCTTGGTGATACCTGCTTGTTCGCACAGTCTGCGCACGATGGTAAACACCATGGCTCGTGTCAACGGTCGTCCGTACCGGTTGACGAACGCGATGTCTCTGGCTTCCGGTTTGACAGGCCAGGTAGCACGATCCTGCATCCAATATCCGAACCACTCTTCCGCTACGGGAGACAGAGGAACTAAGCGCTGCTTGGATCCTTTTCCTTCGATAAGCATATAATGCTCATTGAGGTAGATACGGCTTAAGGGTAGGTTCACCAGTTCACTCACTCGCAGACCGCTTCCGTACAGCATCTCCATCATCGCCCGGTTGCGGTGACCCTCATTGGTACTCAGATCGATTGCATCCATCATTCGGTTCACTTCCTCCAGCGTCAGCACAGTGGGCAGGTGCTTGGATTTCTTCGGACCTTCCAATAACTCTGACGGATCCTGCTCGATATAATCTTTATATAACAAAAAACGGAACCAGGCATGGATGCCGGCCAATACACGTGCTTGCGTAGCTTCCGATTTGATGTCCTTGAAAACATCAAAAATAAACGCCTGTAATTGGTCAAAATCCATCTTAACGAAATCCAGCTGGTGTTCCTGACAGTACATGCGCAGTTTGTCCAAATCCATCTCGTAACCCTCGATGGTGTTGGGCGAATAACCGCGTTCCAGACGTAACCAGGTGTGGTACTCTTTGCGTAACGCTTCGTCAGATGTTACTTTTTTAACCATGGAATAAGCGCACCGGAATAGGTGCAAGTGTAGGTGGCTTTCGATCCGTACACGTTTTTGTAATACAAGGTAAAGAGCAGACTGTCGTTGCGATAAACGAATGAACCGGAGTCCAATATCTGAATCTGCTTGATCTGATCCTCTTCGATGTTAAGGATATACATGCCGAAGGGATAGCCTTCGTAGTCCTTACCGGGAAGAAAAGTGAAGGTCTCAGCCGTGGTGTCTGAACGATAAGAGCCGGTCTCTAACAGGGAGTCAGGAACAAAAATATCGGATATATACAAGTTATACCCGGTACCGACGATACGCTTGTCTTCGTTCAGTTCCAGTCCTGTCGAATAGAGATCTAACGACACCACTGCTTGTGCAACGGAGTCATAACAATGTCCGTGTATCTGTTCGTAAGCCGTGGCGTAGGTCTTCGGTAAACCTCTGTAGGCCGAAGGAGTGTTGGGCTTACAACCGACCAGCATCGTTAACAAAATGATATATGCGATACTATGCTTCATACTGTTCTCCTTTCACTTTTCTCGTCGGATACCAGGCGGCAAGGAATCCCAAACCTAACACCAGTGCCGCTACCAGCACGATGTCAACTGCTTGTACTTCCACCGGGTAAGCGGAAACGATATAACTGCTGCCGTCACCCAGTTCCAGCCATCCGAAATGTTGCTGTCCCAGACACAAGGCGATGCCAATGATTAATCCAAAGAGTGTGCCTAACGCGGAAATGAACCATCCTTCCAAGCGGAAGATACGACGGATAGACGCTTCATTGGCGCCCATATGGGACAGAATACGGCTGTCGTCTTTTTTATCGATGATAAGCATGGAAAGCGAACCGATGATGTTGATGACCGCGATGAGGGAGATGAATCCTAACAGCAGGATGGTTAACCATTTCTCCATGCGGAAGATCCGGAAGTATTCCGCTTGTTGATCCCGACGGTCCAACACTTGATAATCGTCGCCCAAAAGTCGGGAAATTTGTGATTTAAGACGGGATATCTCGATACCCTCTTCCGGAACAATCCGCAGTGCGGTAGCGGTATGATCATCATATTCGTACAACCGTTGTGCCAATTCGATGGAGACGATGAGGGTCTGGTTCGTTGTGCCGTTTTGGTCACCGCTGAAGATACCGGCGGTGAAGGCTTTTTCTTCCAGTAAGGACTGATCCGGTCGTGCCAGGTTAATCCGTTTGGTGCGTTTTGGGGCGTAGATATGCAACGCCTTGATGTTATGACTGTAGAGGTGAAAGACTTCCGCAATGTCACTTCCTACTACGGCGCGCTCGTGCGCACCGTCATAAACGGAGAAATAGCCGTCGTAGATAAGGGAGTCCAGATTAGTTGTCTGTAGAAACAGACTATCCACGCCTAACACGTGTGCCGGTGTCTGCTGGTCTTCGTACCGCACGATAGCGGTTTGTTCAATTTGCCGGGATATACAGGCGATGTCCTCACGCGCGTATAAAGAAACGATCGGTGTCGTGTCGGTACGTAAGGTCTGCCCTTCGGTAGGCAGAACCATCAACGGAGGGTCAATAGCGGAGAACATTTGTTCCGCTAAGTTCCCCATACCGTTCAGACCGCTCAGCACGCAGATCATCGCTGCCGTAACAACAGCAACCGCCACCGCACTGATGCAGGTGACGATATTAATGGCATTGTGTCCTTTCTTCGAGAAAAGATACCGCCAAGCGATATGCCATTCGAATTTAGCCATGCAGCAACTCATCAATGCGCTCCATCCGATCGATGGTCTCGTCCAAATGGAAGACTATTTCCGGAATGATACGCAGTTGATGGCGCTCCAAGCTGCCAAGCTCACCGCGAAAACGGTGCGCATTCTCCTCAATAAGCGTCATCGTTTCTGCTACCTTGTTATGCGGGAAGATAGACAGATAAATATGCGCAATAGAGAGATCGGGCGAAACGCGCACCTCGCTTACGGAAATCAGTGTTCCTTGCAGCGTGCGCGCGTATCGCAATAGGATGTCGCTCATGTCTTTTTGTATCAGACGAGCGATTTTGTGTTGTCTAGTTGACTCCATTAAAATTTGTGGCGACCTTCGTCAGCTACGGTCAGTTTCTTACGACCTTTAGCACGGCGTGCAGCCAATACGCGGCGACCGTTAGCGGTAGCCATTCTCTCCAAGAAGCCGTGTTTGTTACGACGCTTGCGTTGGGAAGGTTGGAATGTACGTTTCATTGTCTCTAATTATTTAGGTTCTCTCGCGAGAACGGGTTTATACACAAAATGGACTGCAAAATTACTGCTTTTTTTTGAATTGACCAAATTTTTTTGCACTTTTTTTTACTTTTGAGTGCATTTTTAGTCAAAAACCTCCATTAATACATCTAACGAACGAGGATTTTGCCATGTTTCGACATGTTCGTCAAAATACTTGCAGAGTGCTTGCAGTTCTTTCTGACGCTCCGATCGGGTGGTGGGCATCGCCGGTTCGTGTTCCATCTTAAAACCTAATTTTTCCGCAAAATCGATGAGAAACGAAATGTGGAAATTCTGCGGTTCGTCGGTCTGATCCAGTTCCTCTATTGCCTGTGCGATGAACTCATACATCGGTTCGTCTGGCATCGGATGCCTCAGTACATGATAGAGCACTTCGCTCATAAAGAGCGCTATCGTGCGTTTGTACGGATCGGTGATAAGCGTGGTCGGCACATAAGTCAGTTGTGCCGTACGCACGGAATGTTCGTCTGTGGTCAGTTGCACTACGGACAGCGGACTGTATTTACCACCGGTGTTCTTGCGTCCGAGGCCGTACACCTTATAATTTACGCGCCCGCCTTCGCGTGTGTACGCGTGAAGCAGGTGCGCTTTGTCCGATTGCGGTTGTAGGCTTAAAACGATGGCATCAATGGTGACTAACATACGTGCTGTCGATGAGAACACCGTCACTCAGACGATAGGTCTTAAATTCCATCTCAGGTTCCTTACCCGGTATCAGCGGGTGGGGGATCGAGATGACGGAATAGACGGGGATGGTGTCTGACGCCTGTGCTGTCAAACCCTTATGTTGCTCTTTGGTCTTACCGGCGGTGTTCAGTACCACAAACGGCATCTTACGCATGTAACTATGGTCATGTCCTGCAATCACCAGATCTGCATCACCCAGCGCTGCGCGGAAGGTGCAATAGATAAGCGGATTGTGCCTGCCTTTGGCAGCGGTAACTACGGGATGATGCATCAGTACCACTACATAACGGCCACCGGCATTGTTCATCGTCTTCCGCAGCCACGTCAGCGTACGCGTCAGATGAACAATACGCCATAAGGGGTTCGTATCGATAGAGATCAGCCGAACCTGAGGCAGGTCGATGTAATACGTAGCACCCGGCACTCCTTCCGGTCCGTTCTTCGGATAGCGGAATGAGTAGTTCCATACGTCTGAGCAAGATTTGAACAGACCTTTGGTGTACTCGTGGTTACCGGGCGTAGCAATGACCGGTAAACCGCATAAGCGGCTGGGAAGCCATTCCTGCAGCAGTAACTGGTAGTAGTAGTTCTGGCCTCTTTCCATCCAGTCACCCGTCTGCACGATGACATCGGCTTCCGGCACCCGTGCTGCCAGACGGTTATAGTCGGTTTGCGTCAGCCGGTTGTGGATATCACCCAACACCAGCATATCAAAACTGGCCGGCGTCTTGTCCTTCTCAAAAGAAGGGAAGACATAGTTATGAATAGCACCTTCCCATTTGGGCTCAGGCGGCATATCGAACCATGCATGCCAGCGGACAGCGAAGAGAATCGCGATGCCCGCCAGCAGGATGGTTACAAAGATATATCTTTTCTTTAATCGACGCATCAGAACGGCAGATCACTCGTGCCGTCACCGGCCGAAGCGTCAAACGGATCTACATTGACTGGAGCTTCTGCAGGCGCAGCAGCCGGTTGAGCCGGAGCAGCAGCTACAGGAGCAGCAGCCGGTGCAGCAGGTGCAGCGGCACCTTGCGTTACATCGCCTTGCACGATTCGGTACGCACGGATAGAGGTGTACCAACGACCGTTGAACTCACGGCTCTCGATATCGAAACTAACCGTTACCAACTGGTCAATTGCACAGGGGTTCATACGGATACGGTCCTCACCGAACACCTCGAAATGCACTTTACGGGGGTATTGGTCCAATGTCTCCAATACGTACGGCTGTACCTTCCATGGGTTTCCGTTACGGCCTACACCTTCCTGGATAGGCAGTACTTGTATGATTTTTCCTACTATTTCCATAATATTCGCCTTTCGCCTTTATTCATTCGCCTTTAATTGCTGCAACACCCGGGAGCACTTTGCCTTCGATCGCTTCGAGAAGAGCACCTCCACCGGTAGAGATATACGATACCTGGTCAGCGAGACCGAACTTGTTCACGCATGCTACGGAGTCACCACCGCCGATGAGCGAGAATGCACCGTTCTTGGTAGCCTCTGCAATAGCCAAACCGATGGCACGGCTTCCGTCGCAGAAGTTATCGAACTCAAACACACCTGCAGGACCGTTCCAGAGGATCGTCTTGGCGCCTTTGATAGCAGCAGCGAAGTTCTTCTGTGCCTCAGGACCTGCATCCAGCCCTTCCCAACCCTCAGGAATAGCGTTAGACGGGAAGATCTTCTTGTTCGCGTCATTGCTGAAACTGTCTGCACAGATAGCATCCGGAGCCAGAACGAGTTCAACACCGTTTTTCTTAGCGAGTTCCTCAACACCGAGTGCTACATCGAGTTTGTCTAACTCAACGATAGAACCACCGATCTCACCGCCGTGTGCTTTAGCAAACGTATAAGTCATACCACCGCAGAGGATGAGTTTGTCCACTTTACCGAGCAGGTTCTCGATGATACCGATCTTGGAGCTTACTTTCGAACCACCCATGATGGCAACGAAAGGACGTTTGATGTCACTGAGTACAGCGTCCACAGCTGCAACCTCTTTCTCCATCAGGAAACCGAGCATTTTGTTATCTGCATCGAAATAGTCAGCGATGACAGCGGTAGAAGCATGTTTGCGGTGAGCCGTACCGAAGGCGTCCATGACATAGCAGTCAGCGTAGCTTGCCAAAACCTTTGCGAACTCTTTCTGACGTGCTTTCATCTCTTTCTTAGCAGCCTCATAAGCCGGATCTTCTTTCTCGATATCTACCGGTTTACCTTCCTCTTCCGGATAGAAACGGAGGTTCTCCAGCATCAGTACCTCACCCGGTTTGAGAGCAGCAGCCTTGTCCTGAGCCTTTGCGCAGTCTTCAGCGAATTGAACCGGACGACCAAGTGCAGCAGCAACAGCGTCTACGATCTGACTGAGGCTGTACTTGGCAACAACTTTGCCTTTCGGTTTACCCATGTGGCTCATGATGATGAGCGCACCGCCCTCGTCGAGGATGTGTTTGAGTGTCGGCAGTGCACCACGGATACGGGTGTCGTCTGTAATCTTACCATTCTCATCCAGAGGTACGTTGAAATCTACACGTACGATCGCCTTCTTACCGGCGAATTTGTAATCTTTGATAGTCATAATAAAAATATTTTAGTTAGTTGTTATAATTTCGTCATTACGTCATAACGTCATGTCGTCATAACGATTATTTTTACCAATCTATACTGTTCAGCCGACCTTTGTACACATCGCTGTAAGTGACGTGTTGGTCTTGTCCGCCAAACAGATAAATCGTATTATCACGCACGATGGCGTTCTGTTTCTGCCGTGCCTGATAGACTTCCGGCAGTTGGTTTTTGGCCGTGTCAGCCTGTGTCCAGGTGATACCCTCATCTTCGGAGATCAGGATATCGCGACCGAAATACTGCATCTTCTCGTCCACACCGCCGAACATCATCAGCGCCTCGTCATATTCAATGACCGAGATACCGGTGAGGCTGGTGAACGACGGACGATCGATAGAGAACTCCTTCAGACGATAACTGCCATTAGGCAGGGGGTGGGTAGAGTATTCAATGTTCCAACGGGTGTTCAGGCTTCGACCGTTCTCTGCAAAACCACCAATGATCATCGCCCGTTCCCGCATGCTGGCACTATGGAAGGTGACGGCGGCAAAGTCACTGATCGGGAACTCTCCTTCCGGTTGCAGACCACTCAGCAGGATATCGTTTCCGTCAAACGTAGCCAACTCATAGCCGGTACCGTTATCGACCAGTGCCCAGACGAGATCGTTCCAATAGAGCAGCATCGTGATTACCGGATACGAAACGGTGTGACCTGTCCAATGAAGGATATCCGTGGAGGTATAGATCGTGTTCCCTTGTCCGTAGTACAGCGTACTGCCGTCACTGACGATCTGACGAACACGGGTACCGTCGGGCAGACCTTGCAGTTCACCCACCGCGGTCCAATGGGCGCCGTCCGCCGAACGGAAAGCCGCTTCTTCCCAGCCGTTCGAACCGATCAGCACGAAGTCATTGCCCATTTCCACCACTTTCTGCTCACTGTCACCGGCATCATAGACCGCGTCGGTCAGTTGTGTCCAGGTAAACAGATCCGGATCCACCTGGTGCACCGTCGGACAAATCTCGTACACCTTGATGTTCGACTGATCGGCCGATTTGATGGTGAGGTATATCGGTTGTTTGTTGAAGTTCAGCGTGTCGTAACCGGTGAGTGAAACGACGGTGTCCGGGAAGGTCAGAAAGGCTGCACCCGGTGTGGCAGCAAACACGAAACGCGGCACGACACTGTCCAGCCGTGTACCGTAGAGGATGGAGTCTTTGTTCCAAACCAGTCCCGTGTCGATTCGCTCTTCTACAGTGAACACCGCTGCGGCTAAACCCGGCATGGAGTCATTCTTCGCAAACGAGAAAGCCGATAACTTGGCCGTCGATGATGCTACCGTAGTAGCGGTCCTGGACTCACAGCCGCACCAAAAAAGCGGTATAATCAGCAATATTATGTAAAAATATTTGCGCATTTCAATTTTTTTTTGTACCTTTGCAGCCGCAAAGGTAAAATGATGAAAAACTATGTTATTTCAAGCTCAATTTCATGACATAAGGATGTTAATCCCTTGGATCCGGATCCGTCGTGAGCAACGTGCTCTCCGTTCTATTGCGGAGCAGCGTCGCCGTATCATGACGCCGGAAGAGGTAGCCGAGCAGTCGGGCAAGATCATCGCGCAATTGGAGCGCATGTCGATGTTCCGGGATGCCAAAACCGTTCTTCTCTATTACCCTATCCATAATGAGGTGGACTTGCGTCCGTTGCTCACCAAGTATAGGGGTCAAAAAACATTCTTATTCCCTGTCACCCATCGTCACTCGATGGAGATCCGTCCCTATGACGGAGAGGATATGATGCGTAAAGGTCGCATGGGTGTTCCTGAACCTCAGACGGAGACCTGGAATGGTTCGGTCGATCTGATCATCGTTCCCGGTGTCGTCTTTGACCAGCATTGTCACCGTATCGGTAGAGGTGGTGGATACTACGATAAGTATCTGCGCATGCATCATCTTCACGCGAAGAAGATCGGCGTTTGCTATTCCTTCCAACTCAAGAAACACACGATTCCTCATTTGTGGTCAGACCACAAGATGGATCGAGTCGTTACCCCTCAGCAGACCATTGGATAGTCGGTTGACTCTCCTTGATTCGCTTCAGCTCACGGTCGCCATCGGCCGTGAGTTTCTTTTCGCCTTTTCGGTAATAATAGATCACGCCGTACATCTGACATTTCATCATACGTGCGTACGGGTACTCATCTTTATAATAGTCCTCAATACGATTCCATAAATCCACGATGATCGCGTCTGCCTGTGCACGCAGAGGCTCGAGGTCTCCGTGTACGCGTTCCGTGTTCTGCACATGGAACGTATGCTGGCGCTGATGCTCGCAGAAGATGTCATAATGCACCTTCACCTTGTTGATCGCCGGGTTGTAGATCGGGAATCCACCGTTGGCCATTCGTTTCTGCTCCCCGTCGATGATCTTCTTTCCCCATTCCAGGATATACTCCTCTTGCGACAGATCCGGCACGACGTTCTCATGGGGATCCAGACCGTAAAGCAGTTTCTGTTCCTTCTTGATCTCTCCACGGATCACCGCCAGATTCAGCACCTGGATGAAATGGGAGATATACATTCGTGCGTTCTGCACGATATGACGGTACTGCTTGTTGGCTTTGACGGAAGAGGTGTAGTTGTCCTTGGACATCATCACTGCATTCTCAAACGGGATGAGGAAACGCTGTGCCTCACTCATCACTTTGTACGGAAGAACCTGCTCGGTATAATCCGCACTCTGTGCACGCTGAACCGCTGTCTGTAACGCATGCAGGCGTGCTAAGTCTGTGTTGGGAAGTCTTCTATAGGGCATATACCTAACGATTTAACGGTTTAACGATTTAACAATTTAACTCTTGCGTGTCGCAAGTTCTTCTGCCAGTACACGCAAACGCTCGGTTGCTTCATTCTGCGGCAGTTTATCGAGTTGCGCCAGCGCCAGCGCCATCTCTTGCTCCATGATCACCTCGCAGGCTTCACGAACGCTGAGACGGTTGTAGATCTTCGTCACGGCAGAAATCTTCTCCTCTTTCTTCTCCGTGTCCATTAACCACTGCAGCAACTCGGCTTTCGTCTCCGAGTCAGCGGTCTCCAGTGCGGTGATCAGCAGCGCCGTCTTCTTGTTGGCACAGATATCCCCACCGATCGCCTTTCCGAAGGTCTTGGGATCACCATACACATCGAGGATATCATCCTGGATTTGGAATGCCAAACCGATATGCAGGCCGTACTGGTACAGTGCCTCTTGTTGCACACTCGTCGCGCCGGCGATATAGCCTCCGATACGCATCGCGTTCGCCAACAGCACCGAGGTCTTGAGCTCGATCATCTTCATGTAATCATCGATGGTGACCTGACTCATATGCTCAAAATCCACATCCATCTGCTGGCCTTCGCAGATACCTGTCGCCATCTCGTTGAACCAGTTCAGTACCTGCGGCAGTTTCGGTGCCGGCACTTTGGCTAATAACTTATACGACTCGATCAACATCTGGTCACCGGACAAGATCGCCGTGTTGTCGTTCCATTTGACATGCACCGTCTCACGACCTCTACGCACCGTCGCACGGTCCATGACATCGTCGTGCATCAGCGTGAAGTTATGGAACACTTCCAGCGCCAACGCTGCCGGCAGCACGTCATCCATCGAGTTGATCAGCCCTCCGTTGGTGATGCACTCAGCGGCGATCAGCGCCAAAGTCGGGCGAATACGTTTGCCGCCCGAAGCCAGCGTGTAAGCGATCGGTTCATACAAACCCTTCGGCTCCTTGTTCCAATCCAACCGCGCTATTTCTTTGTTAATATCGATCATATCCTTCGTACATTGTACATTTTTCCTTCGTACATTAATTAAATTTATTCTCGATGATATCTGTCAAGACATCTTTAATATCGAGTCCTGCCGCTCTTACCTGCTGCGGGATAAAGCTCGTCGGTGTCATTCCCGGCGTGGTATTGACCTCCAAGAGATTGATTTGGGCATCCTCCTTTGTACTTTGTACATTGTCACTTTGTACTTTCGGAGTGATAATCCAATCGACACGAATAATTCCCTGCGCACCGATGATGTCGTACAGACGCAGCGTCTCGGCTTGAATCTTATCGCGTATGGCATCGGGGATACGTGCCGGCGTGATCTCGTCCACCTCGCCTTTGTACTTCGCGTCGTAGTCGAAGAACTCGTTGTGCGTCACCACCTCCGTGATCGGGAATGCAACCGCTTTGTCCTTCGTCTTATACACACCGCAGGTCACTTCCGTGCCTTGCATAAACGACTCGCAGATCACCTCGTCGCCCTCTTGGAACGCCCGTTCGATAGCCGGATAGATATCCTCCACGGTTTTCACTTTTGTACAACCGAACGAACTACCGCCTACGTTACTCTTGATAAAACAAGGCAGACCTAAGGTCTCCGCGATCTTCGGCGCATTCGGCAGTTTCTGACCCGCACGAAGCATCAGACTGTTCGCGATATGAAAACCGAAATACGACAAATAATGGTTGCAGGCGTATTTGTTAAACGTCAGCGCTGCTGCCAGCACACCGCAACAACTGTACGGCATACCGATCATATCCAGGTATCCCTGCAGGATTCCGTTCTCACCCGGTGTACCGTGGATCGTGATATACGCAAAATCGAAGGTGTGCTTCACGCCCGCACGCGTAAAAGAAAAATCATTCTTATCGATGGGTTCACCGGCCTCGGTGTGCCAGTTCTTGCCGTCGAACACCACAACCGTGACATCGTAGCGCTCCTTGTCCATAAAGGAATAGATACCCGCTGCCGAACGCAGCGATACCTCGTGTTCGCTACTGTCTCCCCCTGCTATAATCGCTATTTTTCGTTTCATTGTCTTGTGTTATTTCTTCTTCACTGCGACCAGGTTTACCTCTCCGTCTCCGGTAAGCGCATAGGCACCGTAGGTAGCCGATACACTGATGTCACTCTTCCATTGAAGGAGACTGTCCGCTACCAGTTGCGCTTTGTCGTTGAGGAATGCCAACTCTATGTCAACGCCCTCATAACTGGTCGTCATCGTCGTGGTCTCCAGCGTCAACTCTTTGCCCTTGACGGTACCGAAGATCGAATCGTTGAAGGCGATAATCGCAACCCGGTTCTCTGCACCGCTGCGTACGATCTCAAACGAACCCTCTTCATTCAGCGGCATCGTCGTCGCCTTGACACCGCCTACGTACAGATTTGCCTCACCGGTCGTCACATATTCGTACGCTCCCACAAAGGCTTCCACCTGTTTCTCGCGCTGCGCTTCTGTCTCACAACTGGTCATTCCCACTACCGCCATCAAGGCGATCAGTCCCGTTTTTATCCAATTCTTTTTCATCTCAGAAATCCGATTTTCAAAATTTCGTGCAAAATTACAAAATTTTTTTCATATATGCAAGCGCGCGCGTGTTTTTCTTAATTTTTTTTCTTCCATCTCCCTCTCAATGTGCATTTTGGCGACATCCTTGTCGCCATTCTTAGCGTTGTTTATTATTCCGAATATCATTCGGCTCCCCCTTCCCTCTATCCAAAAACAGCGATGCCTCTGCATCGCCGTTCTCTTTTTCTTCCTACCTTCGTCCGTTTCCGGAAATTTTACTACCAAGCCACTCCGATAGTTAGGCCGACACCGTGCTGTAAATATTGATTAAATGAAGTAAAACCCGATGTGGTTTTGTAGATTGGCATGTTCATCTTATCTTTCGTCCACAACCAGTTCATGTCGTAATGGAGTCCAAGTACAAGGTCACAATCCGAGAACGGTATGCGCCAGTCCAAGCCTACCCGAGTGTCTGCTATGATATCGAAACCGGCATTGATATTGCCTGTCTTCATTGGCCCTGCTCCTCCGCTTTGTATGATACGAGGTACTAATAAATAATCACCTATTACAATAGGCACCTGGACACCCATGTACGCACAAAACATCGCACCGGCACGTAGTTCGTATCCCAGCTCTGCACCCGTCGCATCATTCTCCGTCATTACATCAGCCATCAATGCCGTGATTTGGAGGCCGGTAGAGAGTATTCCCCAACAGTCATGCCCTATTTGTACGCCAACTTGTTGGTTAATCCCTAAGTAATTATCATACACTGCATATACATGGTTGCGGTGATCCAATTCGGTCTCTACACGTGTAGCAGATTTTTTATATTGTTTTGCACCCTTTGCGTTTGTTGCTACGATACTGTCGCGCACAGCCAGCGTGCGCAAAGCGGGATCGAGCGGCAGATGCCAGTCCAAGTCGCGTATCTCTTTCTGAACCGAATCCGGCAGTTGGCGGAAGACATAGAGCCAGTCTTCGCCGGAAAGTGACCGCAGCGGCTCTATCTCATTGCTTGCATCTGTTTTAGATGCTCCTAATGTGGCGATAAACGCTTGCACATCTTCTTTCCCGATTGCCAAGCCCACTCCTTCGCGGTAGAAAGCCTTCCATGTATTGACGCCCAAGATCTCGTACTTGCCGTCTTTATTCTTGAGCAACAGCGGACCGCCGCTGCTACCGGGATCAATAGAAGCCGTATGTTGGATGATACGCGAAGCGTGCTCGTGACTATCGACATCCACGCGTGCGTTGGAGATGCTTCCGCGCGTGAGTTGCCAGGACGGTTTATTTGCCAACTCGGGAAAACCTGCTGCCACAATAGAGAGATCTTCCTCTATCTCACCTGCATAAATAGGCAGCGCAATCATCTCACATTCCGCAGGAAGGGCTATCGCCGCCAAGTCCGCTTCGCCGATATTCGCCACTTCGCAATGCTCGTAACGGAGCGTTTTCTCATGGAGTTGGAAGATAATAGTTGCTTTCCATGCATAACCAACCACATGCAGGTTCGTCAGGATATATTTCCTGCCATCATGCTCCACGACGACACCCGAACCGAAAGTGCCTTCGTTTTTATAAGCGGTCAACGCCCGCGAAGCACTTCTCATTCCGGCTCTCGCCGTATAGAGGGCGTAGTCGCCCATGAGCGATTTGAACGCATCGGAATACTCCGGTTCAACGACACAAACACTATGCCGCAAGCCTTGCGCAGAAGCCGGCAGCAGCACACACAGCAGCATAGCTGCCAAATAGAAAATACGTTTCATATCAGAAAAAATTATTCGTCGTCACCTACTACACCATTCGATACAGAATCCGTCTTCGTCTCCGGAACAGCTTTTTCTTCCGGCATGGTGTTGTCTTCAGGAATTACTTTTAGCGGCATTTCCGCTTTCTTGTCCCCCGCCATTTCGTCCAATATATACTGCATATCGGAGCCTTTGAGTTTGCCTTTCTTGATAGCCGTAGCGATCTCTTCATTCTCAGCAAACAGTTTCGCTGCCGCTTTCTTCATCGCCATAAAACTGCCATTCACCATCGCCAGTTCAGCCAGTTCCAACTCCGGGCGGACGAGATAATAGAGCGTAGGCGTGTCCGGTCCGTTTCCACCTACAAACTTAATAAAATTCAAATCGCCTGTTTTCTTATCCATTTGATAGTTCATCTCGCATTGAAAGACCACTCCCCAGGCACTTCCCATAACGGGATTTCCCCACTGGTGCTCGCTCTGCATGAATGATTTGCGGGCGTGGACGTAGTACAACACGTGCTTCTTATCCGGGAAATCCTTATGCCAGATCTTGATACCAACGATATTCGCCGCATCTATATCCGTATGACTTTTGTCACCCGCATTTTTTTTGACCCCCAGTTTGCCTTTGCCGACTCGCGGTAACTCCACCTCCGCGTATTCTTCGGAATGTCCGTCCACGAAATACACTTCACCCGGGTAATAATGAGGCGTGAGCAAGCTCATTTGTGTAATAAACTGCGCGTGAAGCGCTACGCTGGCAAAGACTGCTGCCAGAACAAGAAGAAATCTTTTTTTCATAAATTTGAGCGTTTTATTAACAATTCGCTGCAAAATTACAGCTTTTTTTTGAAATATGCAATAGTTCATGTTATTTTTTCGTCATTTCACACACAAAAAAGCGTGCGTTTTCGTTCGCTTCATTTGATTTGTTGAGGTCTTCGACTACCTTTATCACTCAAATAAATGCACGGAAAACTCACGCTGTTACGTGAGCGTGCATAAACCGTACTTGAGTTGTAATGATTTCCAAAAGTGTCGAGTTTCCAGAAAATCAAGCTTTGGCTTATTACGCTATTTTTGCGCGACGCTTCGCGCTTTGTATGTCTATATTTTACAAATCTCCTGACCAGCCGTGACCTAAATCCCAGTGTTCGTCGTACTTGAATTCAAAATACGGCAGAGCAAAGTATTTCTCCAACAATTCCGTCAGTTCGTCCTCAATATCCTTTGCCCATTGACCGACAAACACCACAAAATGATCTACTGCCCATGCTACGCGACCTTTTGTTTCCTTATTATAGTCAGGCTTCTCATAGTTAATGACCTTTATCCCATTTGTTTTGGCCTCTTCTACCATCTTCGGTGTCAGCTCTTTCTTATATACTCCGAAGAAATCATGTTCCTCTGCATCATACCAAAAGATACCGACTGCCGGCATAGGCTCATCGAAAGACTTCATGTCCTTCATAATTGCCTCTTTTTCTTTATGTGATAAAGTAGTCATAAACTTAGTGTTGCATCTAATTCACGTTCGCTCATATTTTGGCAATAATATACAAATTCGGATGCTGCATATTTGTTACCTAACCTTTGCGACTGCAAAGGTACAACAAATATTTGAAATACACAAGGATTTCCAAAGAAAAATCGAATTTATTTGAATTTTTGCCTCCTTTTTGCCCTTTCTTTTCTAATCCGGTCTGTGTTCTGTGCTCTGTACTCTGTACTCTGTATTCCTTAAAAATGTACTTATCTCCACCTGGTCTCCATCTGGTTTCAATGGATGCTCAATGGATGCTGAAAGGGTGCTCAATGGTTGCTGAAACCATCCTGAGCACCCTCTCATAACTCTCTAAAACCTTTCTCCTTTCAATTTTCACCTTTCACCTTACTCGATCTCCCGACCCTCTTTCAACGCCAAACTCACCTCATGCCGTACATAATCGCACAACCGTCCTTGGACAAACTTCCCGTGCTTGCGCGCCTTTCGCTTCGCCTCGTCATACTTTGCCTGCCAAACAGCCCTGCGTTCCGGATCATGAAGTATCGCTCCACTAACCGCAATATAGTCCGTGAAACGCTTACACGTTGGATGAGCCGCCTTCTTTTTCTTCGTTTTCTTACTCAATTCCGGCTTCATACACAACGCTGCTTCCGCTCCATTACCAGGTATATGCCGCGCATAATGGCGTGAATCTACCATTCCGCTGGCATCATCTATCACTGCTGTCCACTTAACTTTCATAGCCTTTCAAAAATTTGTGCAAATATACAACTTTTTTTTGACATATGCAAATTTTCATGGACAATTTTGTCATTTTTATTCATTTATTGCTGTTCCTTGAACCGTATAGACCTTTTCGCCTTTTCGGATCAATAGTTGTCCGTTGCGGATGATCTTCTCTGCTCCGGGCGTCGGAACAATATCCTGATCTATTGCATCCTTTCTCTGCGGATAGTCAAATGTACCATAAATATGGTATCCCCAACTCGGATTTGTTAATTCCAGCGTATATGTTCCCTCCTCATTCAGCGTGATCGTCACCTCATTTCTAAACGTCTCTGTCTCCGGAATGCGCTTCAATGCCGGCATCTGATTTCTATAGTACGTAAGACTTAACGCCAATGTGATCTCCTCTCCCGACATCTCTTTAACGGTCAATACATCGCCCTTCAGCGTTACAACCACCTGATTCGGATCTACGGGATCCACGGTCGAAGAACCCGGGTCATCGCCGGTATAGGAATAAACCGGAATGGTGTCGGTTGTTGGAGGCGGGTTACGACCTTCATAGAAACAACCATACCGTTCTGAGAGCTGGGTGGCATATACCTGTTGACCGTTTTTATAAGCACATAAGAGATTGAAAACACCAATATCTGCCGGAACAGTAGGAACAACGGCTAAGCCCATCGGTGTTTCCGGAGAGCCGACCCCTTCTATCCACTGAATAGGGTAATCGTATTCAGAATTTTCATAAAACATAACTCCTATGGTGAAAATTCTCGGACTGCCCTTACTAATAGCTTGTACCACACCTTGGTAATCTTCTCCAAATCCACCGACCCACAGATTAACCAAAGTGTCTCCCACTTGTGCGTTGAACGCATAAAGCAAATATTCATGCGTACTACCTGACGGAATATAATAGATGTTCGCATTGTTATCCTCACGAAAAGCTCCGCAATAAGGATAATCTTTGTCAGAAGCCAATTTTACATATTGTTTACCATTGATGATGGTATCTGTAGAAAGATAATACTTGAACGTATTATATCCTCCTGGCCAAGAGAATGGCTCATATAATACATTCCACTCATCGCACAAATAATTGAAAGTGTGTCTGTTGTATACACATCCATATTGCTCTCCCAAATCAGATGTGTATATGTGCTCTCCGTTCTTGTAGGCGCAGAGAACCCCATAGGCTCTACTATCCGCACAACCGACGCAACGCTTGTCACCAACAGGTCCGTCCATCCCGACACCTTCTATCCATGTTATATATAACGGATAGTTCTCGATCCCTTCATCCGTATGGGTATAACCGGTACTCAAGACGAATGTTCGTGGGGTAGTCTCTTGAATTTCCTCAACAGTCATTGCCCAGCCGTCGGGGGAGTCCGCCGGACTTCCGCCTATCCATAGATTAGTCAGTTGGTCACCCTCTTGGGCATTGAATGCATACAGAAGGTACTCATGTGCGCTGCCTGCAGGAATATAGTAAATATCGCGGTTCAACCCTTCACGTAATGCACCTCTATATGCGCCATCTTCTATCAGTTGGGCATACCTCTGCATCTGGATAATGGTATCCTTCGTCAACTGGGAATGGTAAGTTCTGTACTCCTCGCACCCCCCACACGTTACATTGGATACCTCCAATATATTCCACTCATCGCACAACGAATTGAGACGCAAGGGGGCAGGGTTCGTATCAATGCTGCTTACTTGGATGAAGTGATAGTTCTCTCGTTCGAAGACGATTCCGCTAAAGGAAATTGAACCTTGGTAGTAGTAAAGCTCGTCCAATTGTGCGCGTAACTGCGCATTGTCTGTCGTCGGGTAATACGTTCGGCCGTTGGATATAAGAACAAGCGTAAGACACATCGGACATTCTTCGCCTTCAAAACAAGGATACCCTGCATGCCCCAATATACCCGTTTGAACGGTGTAGGGTCCCTCCTGTTCTGTGGTGATAGATGATAAACACGCTTCACTCGTCATCCAAACGCTGCTTACTATCGCAAGCATGAACGTAAAAAAGCTCTTTTTCATAGTATTGCTGTTTTTTGTAGTTTGTCTTGTAATTGGCCGCCGGAAACGCCTAATTTCCTGGCGGTCAGATCTTTTAACTTACCGATACTCTTCGGCGAACAGTTCAGCATCTCGGCTATCTCCTTATGACTTAATCCGATCAGTACCAACACACAAATCCGTATATCCTGCTCGTTCAAATCCTGTGCCTTTAAAATCCCAGCCAAACCGTGAAAACGCTTGTCTATCTGCTGACACAATGCCGCAAAATCATCCCATGCCAATTCCTGCCGTATATCCTTCGCTTCTTGCAGTTGTCGCAAATTCTGCGTCAACTCCTTTCGTCTCGCTTCCTCAAAATCCGATTTCTCTCTCCGCAATTTCCGCTGTTTATATATCACAACCGCTCCCCAAACCAACAATCCGATACCTATTGCCCATAATAGGAGCACTTTTCTTGAAGTGGCCTGTTCCTTTTTTGACAAATCCTGTTTCAACAACTGCACCGCCTTCGTCAACTCTCCGTGCCTTTCTTTGATGGCATTCTGCACATCCGCTCGTTCGGAAGCCAACACCCGTAAGGTCTCGGCATCCACATCCGTGTCATTATGCGTCAAGATATAATACAGGTCATCCAGATAAAACAGGTTCGTCATCCGCGGCAACAACTGCTCTGCATAAATCATCGCCGAATCGTCTATTTGTAAATAGGAATACGCCTGTGCGCGTAACATCAACAAATAGTCATTCTCCGCGTCTTTTGTATAATAGAGCACCGAATCATATTCTTCCCTAAACAAACTTGCCGCTGCTTTGGTCTCCATGACTTTTGCTTGCAATGTCTGACGGCTGATGGCTGATAACTGAAGGCTGAGTGCCGAATCAACAAGCCTTAACGCTTTCTCTTTCTTCCCCATTACCGCCTGTTCCCATGCCATATTATTCAGCGCGTAAGCATAAGCCAAACTATCGTCCGTTTTCTTGAAATGTTCCGCACTTATCCCATACACCTCGTACGCCGTCTCATGGTCATTGGTCTGTCGGCACATGTTTGCCATATTCGAATATACGCGCCCTAACAATGCCTCATCCTCGGTCTCACTATGCGCAGCCTCAATGAAAGCCTGCATGGCTTCCTCCTGCTTTCCCTCTTCACGTAACGCCTTCCCATTCTGGTAAAGCGTCATCGCGCTGGATAATAATATGACTGCAAAAATATTCATGTTTCAAAATCCGCTGCAAAATTACTGCTTTTTTCTCACCTATGCAAGAAAATGGTTTTGAAAAATAAAACTTGTAACGCTTTCATTTTCAGACTTTTGCCAATTTGTCTGTTTGAAAACGTACTTTTTTACTCAAAACTGAGATACGGAGCAATCCGTTTTATGTCCTCCTCGGTCAATTCCGGTAGCGTTTTTAATTCCTCAACGCTGCTCAGTTTGACCTTTTTGCGGCGGAGGTTATAGATAGCTTTGGCCTGACTATACCTTAGATACGGATGGTGCTGCAGACGATCGATGGAGCAGCTGTTGACATCTATCAACGTGATCGCCGCCGTGTCCACGATAAAATGCGCTAACAAAGTGTCCAGATGACACTTGGCAAAGGCTTCATCCGTCAGTTGCCGGGTAGAGTAGTATCCGCCGAGTTGTTCCCGGTATCGGAGAATCTGAATAGCGGTATATTTGCCGATACCGCGAATATATTGCAACTCCGTCGTGTCACAATGGTTCAAATCCAGAATCGTATCTTTTTTCTCGTGCCGTACAAAATAAATCCCCATCGAATCCCGCCATAACGAATCGGCCACATGCGCAGAATCCCGATATAACTTCAATTCCGCTTTCAACTCCAACCGCCGCAACGAATCCGCCACACGAAACGAGTCATACCTTAGTTCCCTTTCTGCTGACCACTCCGCATAACGGATCGAATCCGCACGACGCATCGAATCCTTGCGTTCCTCCCACGTACGACCTTTCTTCTTATACGGCGGATCGGATAAATTCGACAGATCCGGTTGCCGGGACGGCCACACGGCATATCCTACCCAGGCCACAAACGCGATGCCGAAAAGCACCGCCGCACCGATCCGTTGTGATTTGCTTAGAATCATACCTTCAACTCCCGATGACCGTCTGCCAAATGTGTAACTACTATATCGCCTGTCTCCAATTCTTGGACACTCCGTACCACTTTGCCGTTCTTGCTCAGCAGACTGTATCCCATCTTATAGATCCGTTCCGGATTACATGCCTTCAGCCGTTGTTCCAACATCTCAATCTTATGCTGCCGAATAAGGATCTGCCGTTCCCGGGTCCGTTGCAGCCGCACAATCAGATCATTGATAAGACTCATCTGATCATCCATCCGATGGATCAGCCATTCGGCTACCGCCGTAGGTGTCTTCAGCGCCTGACGCGCCACCAGATCCAGCACGGAGATATCCCGTGTGTGACCGATACCGGTAATGATCGGTATCTCAAACTGCGCACAGACTGCACATAACTCGTAGTCGTCAAAACAACTCAAATCCGTTGTGGCACCACCGCCGCGAATGATCACTACCGCATCAAAAGGCTGTTGGCTATTACAGGTCTGACCTGGCTCTTGGCTTATCTCTTCCAGTGCCGCAATAATCGACTTCGCTGCATGCTCTCCCTGCATGGTCGCAAAGAAAGGCGTTAACTGAAAGGCAAAAGGCGAATGTTCCAATTGATGCTTGAAATCCTCATACCCGGCAGCATTGGAGGAAGAAATAACCGCGATCTTGCGAATGAGTGTCGGTAATGGTAGCAGTTGTTGTGCGTCTAAAAGTCCGTCTTTCTGCAACTGAGCAATGGTCTTCTGCCGCTGTTGGGCGATGTCACCCAACGTATAACTCGGATCGATACCCACGATAGACAGACTCAACCCATAGACAGGATGGTACTGAACCTCCGCTTCCACCAGTACCGCCATGCCCGGTTGCAGACGCTGACCCGTCTCGGACTCGAAATACGCCATCAGCATCTCCTGCGTACCGCTCCAACAGGTGGCACGCATCTTCGCCGTCTTACCGTCCACCAACTCTAAATACAGATGTCCGCCTTTGCTGCTGAGGCTGCTGATCTCCGCTTTCACCCAGAACGAACCGGACAGACTGCTGTCCAGCACCTCGCCGATAAGGCTACATAGCTCCGTAAGGGTAAGCGTTGTCATAATGTGCTATTTTAAATCCGTTGCAAAATTACAACTTTTTTCTGATATATGCAAGTACCGTGTGTTTTTTACTGCGGTTTTTTGACCACAGTCCAGTAAAACAGCAAGATGAGTGCGTAATATGCCGCTACCATCCAGCCATCAATTTGCGCACTTACCGTACTTCCCGGTAAACTCTCTATCCATCCTACCGCATGGTTCAGTAGCCATGCCACGGCACTCGTCACTTTACCTGCCACCACGCCTATCCATCCACCGCCTAACATCATCGTTACCAGACCTAACGGCACTAAAATCGTAGCTAACGGCAACACGATCAGGTTTGTCAGCAGGAAATAACTGCTCACCTGTCCGAAGTTATACATCGTAATCGGTAACGTACCTATCTGCGCTGCCAAAGAGACAATGATCGTACCTACCACCCAATTGAGTGCCTTGCTCTTCCATACCTGACGGTGCAGAAACCGTTCCATACTGCTTGCTGTCATCACAATCGCGGCGGTGGCCGTAAAACTCAATTGAAAACTGACACTCCACAGATCTGCAGGGCGTACCAGCAGAATGAGTACCGCAGCGGCTGCGATCGTATTGATCGACACCGCCCTTCTGTACGCCATCCGTGCAATCTCCACGATCGACACCATCAGCACCGCGCGTACCACTGACGGCGTCATTCCCGTTAACCAGGCGTAGAACCACATCACACCGATGATAAGCAGACCGATCCCCCATCGTGCCCAACGCTCTTCGTACAGCGGTTTGAAACGACCGCCTAAAGTGACGATCAACAGCAGTAACCCGTAGATCACACCCGTATGCAGGCCACTGACGGCTAACACATGTGCCGCACCGGATGCTTGAAAACGCTGTTTCACCTCCGGATCCAGATCTTCCTTATATCCCAGCGTCAACGCACCTACGATCGCTAACTCATCGCCTTCCAATCCTGCCGCTTCCAGACGCCTATACAGCCGTTCCTGCAACGAAGGCTGATAGCTGACGGCTGAAGGCTGAAGGCTATATCGTGCTGCAAACGCCCTGCCTATCCTTCGATCCCATTCAATCGTCGTATGTGCCACCACCGTATCACCCCATCCCGGCAGCGTGTTCGCACTGTCCCGTAACAGATATAGATACACCGCTCCCTTTGCCGCCTGCCATTTGCCCTTCGCCCTTCGCCCTTCGCCATTAGAGCTATCCTTCTGCGCAATCACCTCCGCCTCAAAGCGCTCACATTTCTCCGTCGGTTTGGCTTCGCTCCGGATCACAAACGCCACATCCCGTGCCACCGCTTCCTCCACCGCCTTCGGACAGCAGTGGTCATAAAGCAATATTGCTGCCACCAGCGGTAACAGCAATACAACCATCGGATATGCACGGAGGTACTTTTTCACGCTTTCATCACTCGTATCGCTTCCTCCGGATCTTTCGCACCGAACACGGCACTTCCGGCTACCAACGCATCGGCACCGGCTTCAAACAGCGCTGCGGCATTCTCCGTGTTCACACCTCCATCGATCTCAATCAGCGTCTTCAAACCACGTTGCTCGATTTCGGCCTTGATAAAACGGATCTTATCCATCGTTTCCGGAATGAATTTCTGACCACCGAAACCGGCAAAAACGGACATCAGCAGGATCATATCCACCTTGTCCAAGTACGGCACTAAGCGTTTGACATCGATGTCCGGATTAATCGTCAGACAGGTACGAACGCCCTTCGCCTTGATCAGTTCCAGAATCGGCAACGGGTCCTCTACTGCCTCCAGATGAAAACCCACCGACCATGCACCGGCGTCACAGAAACGCTCCACGTATTTCTCCGGATGCACGATCATCAGATGGACATCCAACGGCTTCTTGCAGTACTGCTTAAACGGTACCATCAACGGAAAACCAAATGAGATATTCGGCACAAACGTACCATCCATCACGTCGATATGTAACCAATCCGCTTCACTGCGGTTGATCATCTCCAAATCCTCTGCCAGATGTCCGAAATCCGCAGACAATACACTCGGTGCAATAATTTTCATATTAACAATTTAACAATTTAACAATTTAACGTTTTAACGAGCTTATAACCTCGGTATCGTACGGCTATAAGCTCATAACCTATCGGTGTCAGATATCCCCTCAGATGATTGATATACACGCCCAACGACCGTGCCGTAAACGCATTGTCCTCTTTCCACAACGCACTGAGGATCTTGTGTTTATCCACTGTTTCTCCTTCCTGCCGGCACAGCATCAGCAGCAGGTCGCTCTCCCTCGATGACATATGCTTTCCGTCAAAGGTCTGATGCGTTGCATCAAAAACGTGACCATTCAGGTCAAACACCCTTTGTTTACTCTCCTCATACGCCCGTATCCGCCGCAAGACAGCTTCCATCCGGCATATCAGCAAATCCATCGAAAAGGGTTTGGTCTGGTAGTCATCGCAACCTAACTCAAACGCCCGGATCTGACTCTCTCTGTCATTCCGCGTCGTGAGCACAAGCAACGGAATATGCGGTAAACGGTGCCGGATCTGCTTGATTAAATCAAAACCGTTTCCGTCTATCCCCTGTAACTCCGTCAGCACCACATCCCAACGGCTCTTCGACAAAGCTTCCAAACCCGCCTTGCCGTTTCCTACCGTCTGTGCCGCGTAACCCCGACTTGCCAGATAGTCGCATAACACCGTGGACAGACTGATGTCACCGTCGATAATCAGTACTTTCGCTGTCATAATTCCTAAAAATCGCTGCAAAGATACGATTTTTCTTGCATATATGCAAATTTTTTACTAATTTTGCACCGCAAAATGGTGGAAAAGCTATGAATAAAGTGCTTTTGATTTCTACGGGAGGTACGATTACCATGGTCCGTGACAAGGTGTCCGACGCACTCATTCCGGCGGATATCGAGACGTTTAAGGCGTTTATGCCGGAACTCTTTGCCGGAGACATACAAGTCGATATCGAAGCGTTCTCACCCCTGCTGGACTCCTCTGACGTCAATCCGGATTGCTGGGTGCGTATGGCTAAAACGGTCTATGACCGTTACAACGATTATGACGGTTTTGTCATCCTCCACGGCACCGATACGATGTCTTACTCGGCTTCTGCCCTCTCTTTTATGCTGGAGAACCTGTCCAAACCCGTGGTCTTCACCGGTAGCCAACTACCCGTCGGTGTGCTTCGTTCCGATGCCAAGGAAAACCTCCTTACCGCCATCGAGATTGCGGCAGCGAAGGATGAAGACGGTAATCCCATCGTGCCGGAAGTGACCATCTATTTCGAAGACAGGCTCTTCCGTGCCAATCGTACCACCAAGCGCAATGCCGAACATTTCTCGGCGTTTAACAGTTATAACTACCCGGCGCTGGCCAAGGCCGGTGTGCATATCACCTACCAGCCGCACCTCGTGCATTATAGCCATTCGGATGCACCGCTCTTGCTGCATACCCGTTTTGACTGCAACGTGGCGGTACTCAAACTCTTCCCCGGCATTCAGCAACCCGTCGTGCGTGCGCTCTTGCGTACACGAGGATTAAAAGGTGTGGTACTGGAGACCTTCGGTGCCGGCAATGCACCTACCGACAAATGGCTTTACCGGGAACTCAAATCGGCTGTCGAACGCGGTATCATCATCGTCAATAAGACGCAATGTAACACCGGTTCCGTGGAAATGGGACTCTATGCCGTGTCCCTCAACCTCATGAAAGCCGGTGTGCTCTCCGGTCATGATATCACTACCGAAGCACTGCTCACTAAGATGATGCTGCTGCTCGGCGAACAACCTGAAAACGCCAAAGAACTTCTTTCCCAAGACCTCTGCGGCGAAATGACAATCGATTGACGAATGGACGATTGACGAGGTACGATTTAAATAATTGTTCCTTTGGTCGCGATAAATCGTCAATAAAAATAAATATCGTCAATAAATCGTAAATGGTAAATCGTAAAATCGTAAATATTTATGAAAAATCTATCCCCCCAAGGCCTGTGGTCCAGTTTCTACAGCCTTACCCAGATTCCGCGTCCCAGCGGAAAACGCAAAGAGATCGCTGATTTCTTAGTTTCTTACGGTAAATCGCTCGGTCTCGAGACCCTGCAAGATGAGATCGGAAACGTACTCATCCGCAAACCCGCTTCTCCCGGTATGGAGAACCACCCGGGTGTGATCCTGCAAGGACACATGGACATGGTACCGCAGAAGAACTCCGACAAAGTCTTTGACTTTGAGAAAGACCCCATTGAGGCTTATATCGAAGAGAACGGCGAATGGGTGACCGCTAACGGTACCACCCTCGGTGCCGACAACGGTATCGGTGTGGCTACAGCGATGGCTATCTTGGCCGATAAATCCGTGGTTCATCCACCTTTGGAGGCACTCTTCACCATCGATGAGGAAACCGGTATGTACGGCGCCAATGACCTTAAAGCAGGCTGGCTGCAAGGTAAATATCTGCTCAACCTCGACTCGGAAACCGAAGGAGAACTGTACGTAGGCTGTGCCGGTGGCATCGACACCACGGCTACGTTCGATTATCAACCCGTGGAAACCGAAGAAGGCGACATCGCCCTTCGCGTTGAACTCAAAGGATGCAAAGGCGGACACTCCGGTTGCGACATCCATCTGCAGCGTGCAAATGCCATCAAGCTGCTCTTCCGTTTCCTCAAAGATGCGGTATCTAATTTCGAAGCCCGTCTGGCCTATGTAGAAGGCGGTTCGCTCCGGAACGCCATTCCTCGTGAAGCAGCGGCGGTCATCACCATCCCCGAAGAGAGCTATCAAGACCTCCAAGATCTCGTCGATCGTTACGAAGACCTATGGCTCAAAGAGTACGACGGTATTGAGACCGATCTCACCTTCAAAGCTACCGAAATCGAGTGTCCGAAAACCGAGATGCCGGAAGAGGTACAGGACTTCCTCATCCATGCTATCACCCTCTGTCCGCATGGTGTCTATCGCATGATCCCCGAGATGCCGGATATCGTCGAGACATCCAATAACGTGGCGATGATTAAATCACAAATCACCAATGACAAATCACAAATCATAGTTTACTGCCTCACCCGTTCCAACGTGGAGAGTCGCAAAGAGGAACTGGCTTCGATCATCCACTCCGCCTTTGCGCTCGCAGGCGCTGACGTCAAGTTCAGCGGTGCGTATCCCGGATGGCAACCAAACTTCAAGAGCACGTTACTCAAGACCATGAAAGAAACGTACGAGAAAGAGTTTGGTAACTCTCCTCGTATCGTTACTATCCATGCCGGACTGGAGTGCGGTATCATCGGCGGAAACTATCCCCACATGGAGATGATCTCCTTCGGTCCTACCATCGAGCACCCGCATAGTCCCGATGAGCGTGTCAATATCGCTACTGTTCAGAAGTTCTATCGATTCGTACTATCTGCTCTACAGCAGCTTTAGTGATCTCGTCATCCCGCTCAAATAACGGGAAGAAGCCTTCGTCACCTAAGATATTACGAACGATATAGGCATTCAGAAGTCGCGTCATTAACGGGCGCGATTTTTGTATCTCATCCGCTTTCGGCTCCACACCCTTCTCTTCCGCAAAAGCAGCCATCTGACTTACCAGATCCTGTTTCAACAAATGGTTCTCCAGCGCTTTCCAGTTCGTAAACGCTTTCAACTCCTTTCGGTGCTCGTCTGTGTATTTGAAGGCAAACTGATAGGTGTACGCATGGTTCACACACAGGTTGTACCACGGCGTGTTCAGCGTCGTATCTCTACCGACAAACACATCCGGCATGATACCGCCACCACCGTACACAATCCTTCCGTGCTTGGTACGGTAGGTCGTCGAATCGGATAAGTGGATCGAGTCGGCCGAATAGAACTCACCGCTCTCATAACGCTCCATCAACTCGTTCTCGTACTCCTCCGATTCACCCAACTTATACGGTTTCTGGATACTCCGGCCCGATGGCGTGTAGTATCTCGCCACCGTCAGACGCACCGCACTTCCGTCTGCAAACGGAATCTGCTGCTGTACCAGACCCTTACCGAAGGAACGGCGGCCTACGATCAACGCACGGTCGTTATCCTGCATCGCACCGGCGAAGATCTCACTGGCGGAAGCAGAGAAATTATCGATCAGTACTACCAGTGGAACATCCTGGAAATCACCGCTTCCGTCCGCCTTCGCTTCGTATCTCGGGTACGCCTTACCCTCTGAATAGACGATCATCTCGCCTCGGTGCAGGAACTCATTCGCCATTCGTATCGCCTGGTCCATATAACCACCGGAATTCTCACGCAGGTCCACGATGTACTTCGTCGCACCTTGCGCCTTCATCTCCTCCATCGCCATCATAAACTCCCGATAGGTCGTCTCGCCGAACTTGTTCGCACGCACAAAACCGATCTTCTGACCGTTCTTGATGATGATGAATTTCGCATCTACCGACGTCACCGGGATATCGCCACGGGTGATGGTGAAATACAACGGATTAGAAGCACCGGCACGCTTGATGCCTAACTTCACCTTCGTACCTTTCTCTCCGCGTAAGGTCTTCATCACCTTCTCGTTGTTCAGTTTCTTGCCCACAAACGCACTGTCATCCACGCTGATGATCTTATCGCCGGCCAGCACACCCTTGCCTTCACACGGTCCACCGGCAATGACGGCTACGATATTCACCGTGTCCTGCTGGATCGTAAACTGCACACCGATACCGGAGAACGAACCCGATAACTCGGAATTAACCATCTCTAAGTCCTCTTTCGGGATATACGCACTGTGGGGATCCAGTTTCTTCACCAGCGCATCCATCGCCTCATCCGTGATGCTGTCTATGTTCAACTCGTCCACATACGAGTTCTCCATCAACTGCAGCAAACGGTCCACTTTCGAGGTCTCAAAATGCCACTGACCGTCCTGATACGAGATACGCTGTGCCTGCGCCGGCTGACTCATCGCCAAACCTAAAAACAAACCTAACGCTACGCTAAAAACCGCTAATGTCGGTAAGATGTACTTTTTCATGTTTCTTTCAACTTTCAACTTTCAACTTTCAACTTGGTCATTCAAATACACGACCTCAATCCCTGCCCGCTTGAGCAACTCCACACCGTCCATGATGCGGTATTCTTCGCCGTACACGACGCGCTTGATGCCTGACTGGATAATCAACTTCGAGCACTCCAGACACGGACTGGCGGTCACGTACAGCGTCGCACCGTCGGAACTGTTATTCGACCGTGCTACCTTCGTCAGCGCATTCGCTTCCGCATGCAGCACGTAGGGTTTGCTCACATTATTTTCATCCTCGCAGATGTTCTCAAATCCCGAAGGCGTACCGTTATAACCGTCCGAAATAATCATCTGGTTCTTCACCAACAATGCACCCACCTTCCGCCGTACGCAGTAACTGTTCTCTGACCACGTCCGTGCCATCCGCATGTACAAATAATCCCGTTTCGTTTGCTTATCCATGTCTTTCAACTTTTAACTTTCAACTTTCAACTGAAGAGTTCGTGCGCGAACTCTTTTACATCAATTCCGTCAAACGTGCCGCTGGACATCATGAGCAGCGCGACGTTACGATAATCTATTTCCTTCAGTCTCTCCTGTAACGCCGCACTCTCGGTAAACACCTCCACATTTTTCGTGCCAAACGCGTCACAAACTTCATTTTTTGTGATAGGAGTGAGTCTTTTATGTTCGATCACCTTCGGATTGAAGTACACATACGCCACATCCGCCTCCTTCATGCAATCCTTGTATTGCGGCAGGAAATCCGCCATCAGACTGCTGAACGTATGCAACTCCATGCAGGCTACCAACTTCTTCTCCGGATACCGTTCCCGCACCGCATTGATCGTCGCCTTCAACTTACTCGGACTGTGTGCAAAATCTTTGTACGCCACGCAATCCTCGGTCTCAGCGATCTTCTCCAGACGGTTCGAAGCACCCGTAAACGAAGCTATCTCCCGATAGAAATCATCCGGCGCCACACCGATACAATGGCAGGCCAGCATCGCCGCCTGAAGGTTCTGCATGTTATGCTTGCCGAACACCTGCATCTCGACCTTTCCGTCGTACGCCTCGTAAGGAATAATCGTCATGTCGTCATGACGTAATGACGTCATCTCGCCGGCGATTTGTCGCAGGTTCTCATCGCCCTTGAAGTAGATGAACGATCCTTTCGGCTCGATCGAATGAACGAACTTGCGGAAGGTCTCCACGTACTCCGGGAAGGTCGGGAACACATTGATATGATCCCAGGCGATACCCGTCAGGATAGCTACATGCGGATGGTACCAAAGGAACTTAGACCGCAAGTCCAGCGGACTCGTCAGGTACTCATCGCCTTCGAACACCGCGTACTTGGCCGTGTCGCTTAACCGCACCATGCGCTCAAAACCTTCGATCTGCGCACCTACCATGTAGTCCGCTTCGATACCTAAGCGTTGCAACACATAAAGGATCATGGACGTCGTAGTCGTCTTACCGTGCGACCCACCTACCACAATCCGTACCTTGTCCTTCGTCTGCTCGTACAGGTACTCCGGGAACGAATAGATCTTGATGCCTAACTCCCTGGCCTTCACCAACTCCGGGTTATCTTCCCGAGCGTGCATGCCCAAGATGATCGCATCGATATCCTTCGTGATCTTCTCCGGATGCCAGCCCATCTCGTCCGGTAACAGGCCTGCGTCCCGTAAGTGAGACAAAGCAGGGTCGAAGATTTCATCATCCGACCCCGTCACCTTGTATCCCGCCTTGGAGGCAACGGCCAATGCCAAGTTATGCATCGCCGCGCCACCGATAGCTATGAAATGAATCTTAGTCATTTACGATTTAACGATTTACGATTTAACGATTTATTGACGATTTAGTCAATTGAACAATTTTTTTCAATAGAACAATCAATCGTCCATTCGTCAATCGTCCAATCGTCAATTACTTAAACAGTTTGTCAAAGTCTTCTTGGCTCACTTTCTTCGGCTCCACTTTGACGATGCCCTTGATGGCCTCGAAGATCTTGTCTTCTACCAGGCGCTCTACGATGCCGCGCAACTGATTCTCGTTCTTCAGCATCTCCTGTGCGTAGTTCGCTAACATCTCCTCCTCTACGTTCATCAGACCGTACTGCATGAACTGCATCTTCGCAATCCGCTTTGCAAACGCTTCCACTTCCTCTTTCTGCACGTCAATCTTGTACTCTTTCATGAGTTGATCTTTTGCGAGGTGCCATTTGAGTTCATCCAGCATCTTGTCAAAGTCCTTATCCAACTCCTCTTGGGTCATCTTCTCGTTGGTCTCCAGCACCCAGCGTTTCAGGAAGTCAACGGGGAATTCCACCTTCTCCATCTTCTTCATGATGGCCTCTTTGGCGTCGATACCGAAACGGTACTTGGTCTCTTCAGCCAGACTGCGCTCGATGTCTTCTTTGATCTTCGCACGGAAACCCTTCTCGTCCTTCGGCGCATCCGCACCGTACACTTTAGCGAACAACTCAGCGTCCACTTTGCACGGTTTCACCTCGGCCTTTGTGCCCTTCTCCTCGTCAGCAGCGATGTACTCGCCGTAACGGTTGGTGTACGCCTCGATCTGCTTGTCGATCATCTCCTCCGTCGGCTCAATCGTGTACTCCGGCAATTTGTTCTTACCGTTCAGCTTCACGTCGAACTCCGGTGCTACAGCGATGTCGAAAGCAAAGGTGAAGGTCTCCTCGTGATCCAGATCCACATTACCTTGCTCTGCGTTCGGTAACGGATCACCGAGAATCTGCAGTTTGTTATCCTCGATGTGCTTGCTCAGGTTTTCACCAACCAACTTATTCAGCACGTCAGCCAGTACACCCTTACCGTACATCTTCTTTACCAAGCCTGCCGGCACCATTCCCGGACGGAAACCCGGCATCTGCGCCTTCTGACGCACTTGTTTCAGTTGCTTTGCAACTTCCTCCTGATAGTCTGCCGGCTCAATCGTCACCTTTACTACAGCCTTCAGGTCTTTCAATTCACTTTGTTCAATTTTCATCTTTATTATATTTACTATTTACAAATTTACGATTTAGCGATTTATTTACGATTGAATTAAATTGTACAATTGATAAAATCGTCAATCAATCGTACCTCGTCAATCGTCCAATCGTCAATTATGCGCGTCCTGCGCGTTTTCTCTCCAGCTCGTCAAGAATGATCTTGCGGATTCGCATTGCATGCGGCGTAACCTCCACGTACTCATCCTCTTTGATGTACTCTAATGCTTCTTCGAGACTCATCCGTACCGGCGGCGGTAATACCGCTTTGTCGTCCGCACTCTTCGAACGCATGTTCGTTAACTTCTTGCTCTTCGTGACGTTGATCACGATGTCGCCTTCTTTCGCGTTCTCGCCTACTACCTGTCCGGCATAGACCTCTTCCTGCGGATCGATGAAGAACTTACCTCGGTCCTGTAACTTGTCCAGCGCATACGCATAAGCCGTTCCGGCTTCCATCGCAATCAGACTACCGTTGTTGCGCTTCACGATCTCGCCTTTCCACGGCTGGTACTCTAAGAACCGGTGCGCCATGATCGCCTCACCGGCACTCACGTTCATCACGTAGGTTCGCATACCTAAGATACCTCTACTCGGGATCGTGAACTCCAGATGCACCCGGTCATTGACCATCTCCATCTTCGTCATCTCACCCTTATGCGTGCTCACGAACTCAATGATCTTACCGCTGCATTCTTCCGGCGTGTTCACCGTCAGACTCTCCACCGGCTCACACTTCACCCCGTCGATCTCTTTGATGATCACCTGCGGCTGACCCACCTGTAACTCATATCCCTCTCTACGCATGGTCTCGATCAGCACACTCAGGTGCAATACCCCGCGGCCATACACGCGCCAACTGCTCTCTTCCGCACCGCGTTCCACACGCAGCGCTAAGTTCTTCTCCAACTCTTTATTCAGTCGGTCCTGGATATGCCTACTCGTCACGTACTTACCGTCTTGTCCGAAGAAGGGACTGTCATTGATGCAGAAGGTCATACTCATCGTCGGCTCGTCGATGGCAATCGGCTTCAAAGCCTCCGGTGCCTCGGCATCGCAAACGGTATCTCCGATCTCAAAACCCTCAATACCGATCATCGCGCAGATATCACCGTTCTTCACCACGTCCGTCTTCACGTGACCCATGCCGGAGAACGTATGCAGCTCTTTGATCTTCGTCTTCACCATCGTGCCGTCTTTCTTCGCCAGCGTCACCGCCTGGCCGTCCTTGAACTCACCTCTATGCACACGACCGATCGCAATACGGCCTACGTAAGAGTTGTAGTCCAGCGAAGTAACCAGCATCTGCGGCGTACCCGGGTTCTCTTCCGGCGCCGGGATATACTCGATGATGGCGTCCATCAGGTCCGTCAGGTCCGTCTTCGGCTTGCGCCAGTCGGTGGACATCCAGCCTTGCTTGGCACTTCCGTACAGCGTCTGGAAATCCAACTGGTCATCCGTCGCATTCAGGTTGCACATCAGGTCAAAAACCTCTTCCTGCACCTCATCCGGCCTACAGTTCAGCTTATCCACTTTGTTGATCACCACGATGGGTTTCAATCCGATCTCCAACGCTTTCTGCAGTACAAAGCGGGTCTGCGGCATCGCGCCTTCAAAAGCGTCCACCAACAGCAACACACCGTCTGCCATGTTCAGCACACGTTCTACTTCACCACCGAAGTCAGCGTGCCCCGGAGTGTCGATGATATTGATCTTCGTGCCTTTGTAGTTAATTGCTACGTTCTTCGCCAAAATCGTGATACCGCGTTCCCGCTCCAAGTCGTTATTATCCAAAATCAACTCCTTCGGCTGGTCGCTGAACTCCGATTGTTGCTGTTTCACCACATTCGCCGTGTACAACATCTTATCGACCAAGGTAGTTTTACCGTGATCGACGTGCGCAATAATTGCTATGTTTCGAATATTTTGCATATTATCCCAATAAAAATCGGCTGCAAAATTACAAAAAAAAAATCATATACGCAAGCGCACGCGCGTTTTTTTTTATTTTGTCATTTTTGCTTTGCTAAACGCGTTTGACAAATTGTAAGTAAAAAGGTGCATAAAATAATAAATTGTCAACTCGATTGCTCATTTTGTAGAAATTTATCGCTTTTTCGCCAAAATATTTGGAGGTCTCCCAAAAATGCAGTACCTTTGCATCGGATTTCGAAAAGTTCTGTTTATTTTCGATTTCCGAGTGGTCTAATTTTTAAAAGAAAGGAACAAGATTATGTTTAAAAAGGTATTAGTTGTTCTGGCAGCAGTAGCTGCTCTTTTGACCTCAGTAAATTACGCGGATGCCGCAAAAAGCAATGATAATTTTTCTGTTCGCTTCCGCGAAAACACACTGGTGGTCTCTTCCGCCAAGATGGAGGAAGCCCGAATCTACTCCTTGCAAGGAAAACTCCTGCAGAAAGGACAAGGACATTTTGCTGAATTTGAATTGGAGCGTGGTTCCTACCGCCTCTATGCCAAAGTAGACGGACAAACTATTACACGTCGAATAGAGTTACGCTGAGCGTAGCTCTATTTTTTTTGTTTTTTTTTATTTGCGTGTGGATCTTTTGTGAGCATATGTACTCAATCAAAAGCGTGTGGATCTTTTGTGAGCATATGTACTCAATCAAAAGCGTGCGGAGCGTGTTGGGGACGCGGAGCCGCAGTCCGGGGCAGGACGGTTTTGATGAGTAGCATATGCGAACTATCTCCGATGAGTTTAAAATGCGAACTAACGCCTCGCCCTCCGATACAACGGTATCGCAATCGCTAAGAACACGAAATTAGGCAACCATGCGGCCATAAACGGACTCATCACGTTATTGACGCTAAACGTTGTGCTCACCGTCGAAAACAAGATATACCCTGCCGTCAGCACGATGCCCAGCCCTAAGTTCTTACCCATGCCGCCCCTTACCTTCCGGCTACTCATCGTCACACCTAACAGCGTCATGATGAACGCTCCCAACGGCATCGCCCACCGCTTGTGGTATTCCACCTCAAACGCATCCACGTTTCCGCTGCCGCGTTCCTCCTGACGCCGGATAAAATGCGTCAACTCCGGCAGCGTCATCTGCTTCGCCTCCTCCGCCGTGATGAATAACTCATCCGGAGCAATCGGCAGCACGATATCCTTCCTTCCGCCCCGTTCCAACCGCTCCACCATGCCGTCAAAATGCCGCTCCGTGTACGTGTCCAAATGCCAGCATTCCAGACTGTCATAATAGATCCGGTCCGCCGTCGTACGCATCACTAAGGTCTTGCCGTCAAACTCCTCTATCGACACGCGGTAACCGATGTTACTCCGCCGCTGAAACGACTCGATATGCAGCACCTTACCCGGTTCGATCTCTAACTGCACGTTCCTCGCGTTCTCGGTTGTGAAATGGTCCACGTACTTGTCCGTGAACGCAATCATCTTCGCGCTGCTCTTGGGAATAACCCATCCGCCTAACCAGAAACTGAACCCGAACAATATCGTCGCTGAGATGAAATACGGAACCATCAGCCGCCGGTAACTCATACCCGACGCATGCATCGCGATGAACTCCGAGTTACCCGCTAACTTACTCGTGAAGAAGATCACGGAGATGAAGATGAACAGGCTGCTGAACATGTTCATGTAATACGGCAGGAAGGGTAAGTAATAGTCCGTCAGTATCTCCTTGAACGGGATCTGGTTCTCGAAGAAATCATCCATCTTCTCCGTCAGATCAAACACGATGGCGATACTCAAAATGAGCACGATCGAGAAAAAGAACGTGCCCAAAAACTTCCGTATTATGTACCAATCTAATTTCGTCATGTCGTCATAACCTCATGTCGTCATAACCTCATGTCGTCATAACCGCTGCAAAATAGATATTGCGCCTTTTTCTCGCATTTTTGCGAGAACCTCCAACCTCCAATTTACAATCTCTTCATGATATCCGGTAGAATAGCGGATTTCCATGAAGAGAAATCCCCCTCGAGTATGTGCTTCCTCGCTTGCGTGACCAGATCCAGGTAGAACGCTAAGTTATGGATCGACAGCACTTCCAGTCCTAACATCTCCTGCGCGTGTATTAAATGACGAACGTACGCACGTGTATACGCGTGGTCCACGTAACTGCATCCCGTCGGATCCAACTCCGTGAAGTCGTCCTCCCATTTCTTGTTCCTTAGGTTCATCACGCCCTGCCAGGTGAAGATCATCCCGTTGCGTCCGTTCCGCGTCGGCATCACGCAGTCGAACATATCAACGCCCCGTTCGATCGCCTCTAATATATTCCACGGCGTACCGACGCCCATCAGGTATCGCGGCTTCTCTTGCGGCAGGATGTCGTTGCATACCTCGATCATCTCGTACATCACCTCCGTCGGCTCACCTACCGCTAACCCGCCTATCGCATATCCGTCCCGGTCTAAGTCCCTTAACCGCTTGCAGGCCTCCTGCCTCAACTCCGGATACGTACAGCCCTGTACGATGGGAAACAGATGCTGCTGATAACCGTACAGCCCCTCTGTCCCGTCGAAACGGGCGATGCAGCGGTCTAACCACCGGTGCGTGCGGTCCATACTGTCTTTCGCATACTTCTTATCCGCCGTACCGGGACAGCACTCGTCGAAAGCCATCATGATATCCGCACCGATAGCCCGTTCGATATCCATCACGCTCTCCGGGGTGAACAGTAACTTCCTTCCGTCGATATGGCTGCTAAACCGTACCCCCTCTTCCGTCATCTTCCGGATGTCAGTCAGAGAGAACACCTGAAATCCGCCGCTGTCCGTCAATATCGGTCGGTTCCATCCTTCGAACTTGTGCAAACCTCCTGCCTGTTGGAGTATCTCCGTACCCGGCCGCAGATAGAGGTGATAGGTGTTGCCTAATATGATCTGCGCCTTGATATCGTCTTCCAACTCCTTGCGCTGCACACCCTTCACCGTTCCTGCCGTACCTACCGGCATGAATATCGGCGTCATGATATCCCCATGATCCGTATGTATCACGCCCGCCCTCGGCCCGACACCACTCTGTCCCTTATGTAATTCAAAAAACTGCATCCTCAATTCCAGTTAACCAGTAGACCAGTTAGACCAGTTAGACCAGTCTATTCCCCTCCGGAAAGACGATAGAGGGTTTAAAACCGCTCACCTCCTCCGGAGTGAGCATCGCATACGCCATGATGATCACCGTGTCCCCTACGTGTATCAGATGCGCTGCCGCGCCGTTCATGCAGATGCAGCCGCTGCCCCGCTTACCGGGTATCACGTACGTCTCTAACCGGGCACCATTGTTGTTATCCACCACCTGCACCCGTTCTCCGGCGTATAGGTTCGCCGCTTCCATCAGCGCCTCGTCGATCGTGATCGAACCGATATACTCCAAGTTCGCCTCCGTCACCGTCACCCGATGAATCTTCGATTTCAGTATATTCAAAAGCATACTATTCCAATTTAGCGCACAAAATTACTGCTTTTTTCTGAAATATGCAAGAAAAATCTACAAAAATTTGCTCAAATCGAAAAAAAATTGTAATTTTGCAGCCGATAAACGATTATAAATATGGATAATCAAATAGAATTACCTCATAATCAACTGATTCTTAATACCGGTGAACATCACACCGGTATTATTTTTGCCCCGTTTGGAAATGAAGTGCCTTCGGATTATTCGGCTCCCAGGCACGCACCCATCAGTAGTAGCGGGAGCGGCTGGATTGCCCGACCGGACGTAGGAGGAACCGTTTTATCAAAAGATGCTGCAGCACCCATTGGCGACCCTAATATACTCGCTCTTTTGGCACTCATCTATATGGGTGTCAAAAAGTGTTTTTGTTTACTTATCGTGCTGTTTTTCAGCACCATGCAGATCGGCGCACAAGTAAGCGAATTATCAATTAGCAAAGCCGTTAGCGGAGAAGAAGTGACGATTAACCCGACAATTACCTCTGTACCTTATGCAAATGCCAGTATATGTTGGGGGTTATATTACGATAGTTCTTGCGACAATAGTGTGGACGGTATCGGTTTTTATGGCGCACCGTCAACAGGAGTGAACGCTGTGGGATTTATTGCTCCGGCGAACGCAGGCACGTATTTCTTGAAAACCAGCATCCAAGCCGCGTATGTCTGCGGTGGATTGGTGGATAGCGAAGTGATTACACCGATTGCTATCTATCCGGCGGATGCAGACATCGTGTTGTTACGCGATGCACAAAGCACAGCCGTGCAGGTTGATGTGACGGACAGAGTCAGCAAAGCATATGGTGTTATGCGATTCCGGAAAACGGTGCTTAACAACGCAGCTGTAAGTGCATTCGAGCGGTATAACTATTTTATTTCATTTCCGTTTGACGTGAAGATAGGCGATATTTACGGAATAGGTACTATCGGTACCGACTGGCGAATCTTATATTACGACGGTTTGGGTCGTGCACAAGAAGGGTTCTTTGCCGAACGAACAGATAACTGGGTTATGTTCGATGATACAGAGGATGTACTGCAAGCAGGAGAAGGTTATTTGTTGCAACTGAATACCGAAAGCATGGTCGGAGAAAATGTGGCTATTTGGAGGAATGGAACTGATATAGTTTCGCTTTTCTTCCCCGCCTTATCTACCATCACCGAGATGGAAACAGAGAATGTGACCATTCCTGCACTGGGTAGCGATTATGCCTGTACCATCGACTTATCCGCCAGCTTAGGTGACAAAGCAGACCGGCGGGTGAAAGACAGTTATTGGCGCTGTATCGGTGTGCCGAGTTTCAGTAGTCCAAGCGGTGTAACCAATTTAGATTATTTCTATCAATGGAACACGGCAGATAACAGTCTGACTGTGAAATCTTCTGATAAATTTACGTTCCTGCCTACCCATGCGTATTTGGTGCAGAATGGTGCTTCGTTCACTTGGTTAAACGCCCTGCGTCCGGCAAACATCGTGGCACGGCAGAAGGATACACAGATGCAGGAATGGCAGTTGAAGATTTGGCAAGGAGATACCGAGCATGACAGGGCATTTGTACGTTTAACGGACGAAGCAGATGTAACAAATAATTTTGATTTCGGACACGATCTGAGTAAAGAACTGAACCCCGGCAAAGCAAATATCTATACGCTGGTAGGATATGAACGCTTGGCAGCAAATGTATTACCGGAAACGGTGCAAAATATACCGGTGGGAATACAAATTGCTCAAAGCGGAGAGTATCGTATAACACTGAATAAAGGTGCATGGTTAGTGGATAGTCAGACGGGCGTTCGTTCACAAGACTATACCGTGTATCTCAACGCAGGCACATACGAAGGACGGTTCTCTATCGCGATAGGTGATGCCGTTCCTACCGGCTTTGATCCTCAAGAAAGAACGTCGGAAAATATCCGAAAAGTGTTATTCCACGGAATTTTATACATTGAAAAGGACGGTAAAAAGTACATAATCCTTTAAAAAACAACGCAGTCTGCATTATAAAACTGCCAAAATGGCAGTCGGTATGCCTTTGGCATAGAAATTGACGAAGGCAAGGTGTAAAACTATGCTATTTAGAAAAAGACATATGAGTAAGAAAGAGAAGAAAATAAATGATGAAATGAGCGCACAAGAAGTGCTCAATGATGAGCCGATGGTTCCGAATGAGGAGAGTCAAGAGCCAAGAGCCGAGAGCCAAGAGTCTCCGGAGAGTGAGATCGAGGCGCTCAAGGCACGTATCGCGGAGTTGGAGGACAAGAACCTAAGGATGATGGCGGAGTTTGACAACTACCGTCGCCGTACGAACAAGGAGAAGTTAGACCTCATGGCTACCGCCGGAGAACGTATCTTCACGGAGATGCTGCCGTTAGTAGATGATTTCGAGCGGGCGTTAGGAGCTATCAGCCATCAGCCTTCAGATGTCAGCCAGTTAGGTGAAGGAGTGCGCCTGATCTATAACAAGTTCATTGCCTTCCTCAATAAGAATGACGTGCATGCCATCGAGACGGAGGGCGTGGACTTCAACACGGACGAGCACGAGGCCGTAACGACCTTTGCCGCCGGAGAGGACAAGAAAGGCAAGGTGATCGACTGCACGCAGAAGGGATACAAACTCGGCGAAAAAGTAATACGATTCGCGAAAGTCGTGGTGGGAGATTGACGATTGGACGATTGACGAGGTACGAATGATTGACGGTTTGGTCAATTGTACAATTTTATTCAATCGTAAATAAATCGTAAATCGTAAATATTTAAATCGTAAATGATTTTATGGCAGAAAAGAGAGATTATTATGAAGTGCTGGAGGTGCCGAAGACGGCATCTGCAGAAGAGATAAAGAAGGCTTACCGCAAGAAAGCCATCCAGTATCACCCGGACAAGAACCCGGGCGATAAGGCGGCGGAAGAGAAATTCAAAGAAGCGGCGGAGGCCTATGAGGTGCTGTCGGATCCTCAGAAACGTCAGCGCTATGATCAGTTCGGTCACGCCGGCATGAACGGAATGGGCGGATTCTCCGGTGGCGGTATGTCGATGGAGGATATCTTCCAACATTTCGGAGATATTTTCCAAGGAGCCGGAATCGACCTGGAGGACTTAGGCAGTTTCTTCGGTGGCGGTGGTCGCAGTAGAGGCGGTCAGCGTGTTCGCCGAGGCAGTGACATGCGTATCAAAGTGAAGCTGACGCTGGAAGAGATCGCGAAGGGTTGCGAAAAGAAAGTGAAGGTGCACAAGCTCGTGGAGTGCAAGGACTGCCATGGCACGGGTAGTAAAGACGGAGCGACGGAGACCTGTCCGACGTGTAAGGGTGCCGGCAGGGTCGTTCGCCAGCAACGCGGTATCTTCGGCATGATGCAGGTGCAGACCGAATGCACCACCTGTCACGGCGAAGGCAAGATCGTGAAGAACCAATGTCCGAAATGCGGCGGTGAAGGAGTGGTGCGTGACGACGAGATCATCACGATCACGATTCCTGCCGGTGTATCGGGCGGTATGCAGTTGACGGTTCCGGGTAAAGGCAATGCCGCACCGCACTGCGGTGTGCCGGGTGACCTGTTGGTGCTGATCGAAGAGGAGGAGAATCCGAACTTCATCCGTCAGGACAGCGACTTGATCTATAACCTGCTGTTGGATGTGCCGACGGCGATCTTAGGCGGTCAGGTGCAGATCCCGACGCTGACGGGGGATGTGAAGATCACCATCACACCGGGTACGCAACCGGGTAAGGTGCTGCGGATGCGCGGCAAGGGTTTACCGCGAATCGACCAGTACGGCCGTAACTACGGGGTGGGAGACCTGCTGATTAACGTAGGCGTCTATATCCCGGAGAACCTGAATAAGGACGAGAAGAAGTTGATCGAGCAGTTGCAAGACAGTCCGAATATCGCACCGGGTTCGAGTCAAAAGAAGAGTTTCTTCCAAAACCTGTTCGGTTGCCGATGAGTCCGTTGCTTCCCCTCGTCATAGGCATCGATACGATCGCCAGTTCGTTTTTTGGTCAGTGGTATCAAACCACTGACCTTGCGCATTATTTGGACAACGGCAGTGCGTACACGGTGTATGAAGCGGAGACGACGGGAGAATGGAATCTGAATAACCAGTTGGTGTTCTCGATAGCCGGCAACTCGTTCCGGCAGAACAAATACCACCTCAACGGCATGCGTATCGACAGCCGGACGATGCCGGGCAACATGCTGCTGCATACTCAGATGGATCGCACCTCTTTGGCACTGGACTACCATGACGGGGAACTGTTTTTTGAAGACGACTCGGTGCAGGCGCAGACGCTTCGTCTGACGGGCAATATCGGTAACTTAGGCGGAATCAGTCCCGGTACGAGGCAGTTGATTAACCTCTTCCACTCGTCCGGCGAAGAGCGCACGATGGATAACCGACCGGTGGAGATGCGTAACCATACCGTAGGGGCCGGCACGGTAGATGCCACGTTTGCGATCAAGGGGCATTACCAGCATGTGTACGGGTATTATTCCAAGCGGAAGGTGACGGCCTTTGACCACACGGGTATCAGCGGCATGTACGATGCGGATAATTTCAGGGCACAGTTTGATGGCGAAATTCCTTTAAGCCGTCAGCATTCAGCTATCAGCCATCAGCTTCGCTATTTTGCCGTGGTGAACGGTCGCACGGATTACGGGTCGGAATTCTATTACAATGCCAATGAGGTAGCGAAGCAGTTAAGCGGTCAAGCCGGTCTGTATCACACCCATCGTTTTGTGAACAAGGGTACCTTGGTGACGGGTTTGAGTTACGAGATCAATGCGCTGCGGCACGACAGTATCTGTTTTGCACGTAACCTATTGGATCAGGACGGCGAAGCGTTTGAACCCTGGTACGCTGACGGACGGTTGCACAGCGTGAACCTGAGTGTGCAGTATGACCAACCGTTGTTACCGTGGTTACGGCTTCATGCGGAGGGGTATAACTCGGTGCTGCATTTCAAACCCACCACGACGACCTGGTCCAATGCGATCTATATGCAGTCGATTGCTGACAGTGTGCCTACGGGACTCTATACTTACTACTGGCAGAGCGCACCTTTCACGGCAGGGATATTGGAGAATGAAGTAATGGTGAACGGTGAATGGGTTACGGGTTACGGGTTACGGGTATTTGGTCATGCGGGTGTGTCGTTGGACGGTGTGGTGTTAGGCAATGGACGAACGGTAATCAGTCCGAATATATTAGCGAAGGTGGGGTTGACGTACCAGCCGGTATGGTGGTTCGGTTTCGGTGTTTCGGTCAGTCACCACCGGATGAGTTACACCTGGAACGAGGTGCAGTATCTCAGTTCAGAATATCTGAACGGCGAGCGGTTAGCGGTGAGCGGTGAGCGGTTAGCGGCGACGGGAGGTGCTTGTCGTACGATAGATAAGACGCTATGGCGGAAACAACCATCGTATGCGGTGCTGGATATGCCGATACGGTTCACGTTCGGTAAGAGCAGGGCACATGAGTTCGCCTTACTCAACTCCATCCGCAAGTATTATAACCTGTGGTTCACGGACTCGACGATGACGGTGACGACGCAACCCTTAGACCTGATGTCTTCGCGCGTAGGCGCGCGTACTCCTTATTATATGTCGAACACAGTGCAATATACGTACCGGGGTAGGAAATGGTACGTGATGGCCAGTTGGCAGAGTTACCTCATGGCCGGTTTGAGTACCTTAGGCAACGGACCGCTGCATAATAACATCGGTTCGTTATCCGAGACTTCGGCGTATGCGGAGACCTACCGGGCACTGAGCGAAGGGGATAAACCGTATCAGGGAAACAGCCGGTTGAACCAGGACAAGTCGTTTATCCTTCGTCTGCAGGTGACCTACAATGCCTGCAAGTATTTCTCCATCGGTCTGAACGGTAAGTTCAAAGACGGTCAGGCCTTTACCACGTTCACCGCTGTACCGAAGACGGAGGACGGTAAGACCGAAGTGACGCTTATTCCGTCGGATGCACGCGGCATCAACATGGCCAATAACGCATTCGGTAAACGGAAAGATGCGTTTTTCAATATCGAGTTGAGGGCCACCGGTCGATGGTGGGTGAACGAAGTGCCGATGAGTGTGGAGGTGCTGTGCTACAATATGTATGACTTCGGAACGGCACTGACGGAATATACGTTTGACAACTATGACCACCCGACCTATCCGCATTGGACGGTGGACCGGGGGATAAAGTCCATGAAGGACAGCCGAACGTCGATGAGTCTGTGTATTCCGAGAGGACTACTCGTCACGTTCCGAGTCGGACTGGAGAAGGATCAGCACCATGCCCACCGCCCATAAGGCGATGCCGCAGAACTTACCGAACATACAGTCGGTGAACATATTGAGTAGAAAAAGAGTCGTAAAGAGGATGGCGGTCTGCCGTCCTTTTTTTCGTGCACACAGTGGCACGGAGAGCCAGGCGATAAGGAACAGAATCAAACCCGGAATGCCGATCTCCATGAGTTCTTCCAGATACTGGTTATGGGCATGGAATGCTTTCCGGGAGTAGTACTCAAACCCTGCCTCGGCATATTGTTGCGACAGATAAGCGGCACTCTGTCCGGCTCCTAAACCGTGGGCGAGATAGTCGGAAGGATGTTGCAGCGCCGCACCCCAGATATTATACCGGATGTCATGGTTATAACTCATCTCCCGCATTTCCGTCAGGTCACCGATGTGCACGGATTTCATGCGGGGATTGAGGGTGAGCAGGGTTATTCCCAAAGCCACACCGGCCAGTGCAATACCGGTGCCATAGACCCGGCGATGTTTACGCGGAAGGCAGAAAATAGCACCGATGGCGATCAGCCCCACGGCGGTGAGGATGGATTGCCGGGAAGTGGTGAGCGGAATGGAAGACAGCATGACGAGCAGGGTGGGGATCAGCACTTTCAGCCGATGGCGATACAACCGGAAGGCGATGATGGCACCGAAGAGTTCGATGCTGCACAGGAAGAGCCGGTGCTTAAAATGGGAGATGTTCTCGGAGAAGAACGTCCACCAGTCCGGATGTTGGATCCATTCCTCTTGCAAGGCCCAAGTAGGCACGATTTCCGGATGCAGATAGAGGGCGGTCATCCACAGGAGCCAGATAGGGATAGCAGCGACGCAGGAGAAGACGAGTGTCTTACCGATGGTAGTCCATTGGTACTGCTCGTTCACTCCCCATAGTCCGACGGGGATAAGCAGTCCGAAGGTCATATACCGCTCCATCTGCCAAGCCCATGCAGCACTATCGGAAGCCCAAAGACCGGAGAGGAGTTTGAAACCGAACCAAGCGCCGAAAAGGAGGAAGGGTAATTTGATATTGGATATTGGATATTGGAGATTGGAGATTTGGAGCCAGCGGAACTCGAGGAACCAGGTGATGATCCACAGCACTGCCGCCCAACGCAGGAAGAGTTGGGGGAAAGGCAGCAGGGCCACCACTGCCAGGAAGAGTCCGTAGTTAATACGGCCCATGATGTGTCTATACCGATTCATAGCCTTGTTGCAGTTGTTTGAGTCCCTGTTTACCTATGCGTGTCAACCGCTCAAAAGGATCTCCCGACACGTGCTTGCGCCAGCGGATGCGGTTGAGGTCAATGATCTGAATATGCGTACCGTCCTCATTAAACAGGATGTTTCCTTGCGAGTAATCCCGATGCCAGCAACCGTCTTGCCTTAGTTGCGCCGTGAACCGGCCGATGGCAAAGAGTATCTCATCCCGTTGGGGGAAATGCGGATCATCGATCAGTTCCTTGAAGGTATGGGTGCAGGAGGATAACTCACAAGCGTACCAGCTCTGCCGTAAGATACCGCAGACGCGTATTTCTTTGTAGGCAATAGGCCGAGGTGTCCGGTCTTGCAACCGCAATGCATTCTCATAACTGCGTCGGGCTTTGCTCGTTCCGAACCATCCGTACCAGATACCTCGCAGGATATTGGGCGTGCGGAATTGTTTGACGACTACCCCTTGTGTCAACCGCAATATGTTCCGTCTCGCGTCGATGATCTCGCCTTCGTTCCAGCGGTCAAACGTACCCACCTGACGTACCGAACGGAAGAAGTTGAGAAACTTACTCCAGGAACGATGGTAATGCAACGGTCCACCTAAATAGCGCTGCATATATTCCGGATGCCGACGATTGATGGCATCGACGATGAGGCGTTTTTGTGCTTTGGCCGTGCGTCGTCTGGACTGCGCTTGCACCCGATAGTACAAACCTGTTTCCGGTAGACGGATGTAGCTGCCACCGAGTGACATGATGCTTAACCAGAAATCCCAGTCTTCCCGGTAGATCTCCTCTTCGCAGAAACCGCCTACGCGTTGCCAATCGGCTTTGCGGAAGAGGGAAGATATGTGGATCATATTCTTGCGTGCCAGTATGGCAGGACTGTATGCCGGCAGTTTCCATATGCCTTGCTTATCTCCGATAAACTCCGCCCGGCATCCTACGATGCGTACGTCGGGCGTCATGGCCTTGACCGCATGTTCGATGTAGGTAGGACCGATGCGATCATCGGCGTCCAGCGGTAAGATATACTCGCCTTGTGCTTTTTGAATGGCCTTATTTCGGGCGGCACTGACACCGGCGTTGGTTTGATGGAACACCTTCACTTCGGCATGGGTAGCAGCAAATGCATTTGCTTCCGCCAAGGATGTGTCGGTGCTTCCGTCATCGACGACGATCACTTCGATCGGCCGGTAGGACGATTCGACGGCACTATTGAGGCACGCCCGGATGAAGGGTGCGGCATTGTACAGGGGCACTATGACGGAGACGAGCGGTTTCATATCTTATCGCGACCATGGGTCAGTTTTCGCCAGTAGTATAAGAGCGGATTCGTATATTTGAGTTGTTTCCACGGACGGCTGGAATGGGGATAATGCCGAACCGGCGTGTCGGTGCACAGGATATTGCGGAATCCGCTTTGCCGGGAGAGTTTGGATATCGTTACGTCGAACCAGTCTTTGGTAGGATCTAAGTTGTTAAAATCCACGGTTTCCAGCATGGGTTCCGTCATCAGGGTGCAGCAGAAAGAGAGGCGTTTATGCGTTTCTATCGCTCCTTTGGCATACCGCCGTGCGTACGCATAGGGGAAATTGATCGCACCCTCTTCGTTCGTAGTCACCGCCGCCACCATACCCACTTTCGCCTTTCGCCCTTCGTGTATTAAACGATCGATGGTATCGGGTTGCACAACGACGTCACTCTCCACAATGAGTAGCGGTGCATGGGTGTCTAATGCCCGTTGCCGCATGGTCTGCAACAGCAGCAGGTAGTTAGGCGAGGGATGATCGGTGAGGTCGGCCACATCGATGCAGTCGAAATGCAGTTCCTCCGCTAAGGCATGCAGACGAGCGGTGTTTTCCGCAGTGGAGTTATCATTCCAGATCGTTACGGCATGACCCTCCAATGCACGCAAAGCCATCTCCGCCGTCTCAATGGAGTCCTTCACCGGCATTATAATCAAACTATCACCCATAATCTATAACCTATAACCTTTACCAATTTCCAATATCCAATCGTTTACTAATCGTTATCTGTGCACCGAACGAGTTTCCGAATTGCGTACCTATATCGGCGGCTAAACGGACACCGAAATCCAGTCCCCAGGCTTGCTCCACATGTTTGTTCACTTCTAACAGCAGGGCGGTGTTGGTGGACAGTATTTGGCGGGAAGTGGGATCATTACCGTAGTTGCGTGCATAGGACGCTTTGATGCGGTATTGAAAACCGTATATATCTCCACGCATACCGAAATGATGCACCCGTACCCGGCTGTTGAGGGTATGGATGGTGCCATCGGTGTTATAGACCGGAGAGGTGATGAACGGTGTTCCCATGGAGCGGTAGAAATAGTTCCAACCGTTTTTGAAAACGCTGTTCTGATAGTAACTGTCATTGCCGGCATAGCATAGTCCGTCCCGGTCATGCCACGGTCCGCTTTGGTCGGTGGTGTTCAAAAACTCATAGGTGAATCCTTGGATGAATGGCCAGCGTGTTTGTTTAAAACCGATACCCCATAGTCCGTCAGCGATATTCTGTCCGTTTCCGATGAAAGCGAAGTTATCTTCAAAGAAATTCTGCCAGTACGCATTGATTTCCCATCCTTTTCCTTTACCTGTCACCATCAGTTGCTGCGACCCTACATGGTTTCCCTGTGCATTCCGTTGGTCATTAGCCATGACCCCACCGGCATGGGCCATGAGCACATTGCGGAAGGCTTCCCATCCGCTACCTATATCGCCGTAAAGAGGACTGATACCTCCCCACTGCGCGGCATGATGAAACTCATAGGAGATGTTCACCGGTAGTCGTCCACCGAACCGCACGGCAGCGAACTTATGATGGAGGAAGCTATGCTTCATATAGATGTTATCCGCCATCCACGCGTGGGTGATACCGCCTTTGATCTCAAAATAGCCGTAACAACCGGGGAAGGGCACGTAACGGTCGATACCCACTGTGATACGCGGCAGGGGATGACTGTTTCCGGAGAAGATCATCGATCCCATACTGAGCGCCGTGTCCTGCGTCTCGTAGATAAGCGGTTGGATACCGGCGGTGATGTCGAAGATATACAGCCGCACATGGGCGTAGAGTTGATTGAAATAACCGGTGCCTTTGGCCGGATATTCCACCCGTCCGGTGAGTTGCACCGCAAAGTCATAGTCCCACCAGCGGTTCGGATGCACGGCTTCTTTGTAGATGCCGGCGGTGATGTTTCCGCTGAAAGGAGAGGTACTGATGTCGCCATGGGTGTTGCTGACGAGCCAGAACGGCGCATAGGTGCCGGACGAAGCGACGGCACTGATACCGAAGTATCCCCGTACCGTGTCCTGACCGGCCGGTATACTATCTTGGATCCCGGTAGGCCACCAGTCCCAACTCAAACGACGCGCCTGTGCGCTGAGGCTGAGTAGTAACAATCCTATGACAAGCAGTTTATTCTTCAAAATAATACAGTTGGCTTTGCACTTTCCATTCGTCCGTCTCGCCTAAACCGAAATAGATACGATTGCCGGAGGTGAAACAGATGTGGTTCATCAGTCCCTGCGGCATGATGGCTACATATGTCCATTGATCCGTCAGCGGATCATATCGCCGGATGTCTTGCAGCACTTCGCCCGTGGTGTTGACCCCTCCGTAATGGAGTCCGCCGCAGAGGTAGATATAGTCATTGGTAGCCGCTGAAGCAGCCAGTGTCCGTGTGCGACCGGGTACGGGAGTGCGTTTCTCCCACCGGGTGCCGTCCACCAGTTCCGCCCACCAGTCGAGACTGTACCGATAGTATCCTGTGCCCATGAAATGGCGGTGTTGACAAGTGGTTCCGGTACCGCCGAATGAACGGGTGGGGTAACCGTGAAAGGCGACATTGACGTCGATGGAGTCCCAACGGTCGGTAGCGATATCATAGCGGAAGAAATCCCGGCGGTACTGGTAACAAAAACCATAACCGACATACAGTTCGTCGGTGCCTGTAAATGCCGTCGCACGGTCCGTGTAGCGGTTGGGATAGGGGGATAAAGCTTTCCAGGTGTCCGTGGAAGGCGTATATTCCCACCAGTCTTGGAAGAAGGAGGTGTCGTTCTTATAGGTGCCGTTAAAACCGAGACCGATATACACTTTATCTTCCAGCACACAAGCCGTGGCATTGACACGTGGGGACAGCGGTGTGGCACCTAAAGCGGTCCAAGAGTCCGTTACCGGATCGTATTGCCAGAGGTCATTTTGGGCAATGTTACTGCTGTCCCTACCGGCGAAGACATAGGCCCGGTTGTTGACCACAAAAGCGGTGGCGCAAGCACGTGCCGAAGGCATGGACGCACAACGATGGAGGGTCACATCCAAGTCAGGTTGGGCTCTACAAGCCACGAACAAAAGCACTATAAGCAGGTATCCTAATTTTCGCATGGTAGGGTCAGGAGGTTATGCATCACACGGTGGATGTATTGTTGAATATAGGCCTTAAGATAATCCGTCATGGGTTGGATATGCACGGTGTCGATCTGATCGACGATATTGTGTTTTAAACACCGGTCCGTTTGAAAATCATATGCACCGATGAGTTGGTTTCCGTCATATTGCAGCAACAGCGAATCGGAGAAGATCTGAAAGACCGTCGCATTATAATTGACGGCATAGGGATGGGTTTTGGTGACCGTCAACGCATCTTCGCCAAAGGCGATGTAGGGTGCGTCGTAACCGATATAGCTCAGTACTGATGGCATAATATCCGTTTGGCAGATGACGGTGTTGTCCGTTGCCGGCAGACCCTGCGGATGATAGAAAGCGATGGGTATCTCAAAGAGTCCTTTGGCGTTGCTGTATTCCGGCATTGCACTCTCGTTGGTATGATCAGCGGTGAGCACAAAGAGGGTATGGTCGAACCAGGGTTTGGTTCGAATGGAGTCAAAGAACGTACGCAAGGCATGGTCGGTGTAACCGATCGTCTGATGGATGGGTAGGGTTCCCTTTGGGAACGAGTCTCTGTACGCCGCCGGCACTTTAAACGGATGATGACTGGAAGCAGTGAAGACGGCGGTCATGAAGGGTTGAGGCAGGGTGTCCATGATGCGAGCGTAGTACATCAGGAAGGGTTCATCCCAGATCGCCCAAGTACCGTCAAAAGCATCCGGACCGTCGTATTCGTCTTTGCCATAGTAGTTCTCAAAACCGGCACTGCGTGCGTAGGCTTGAAAACCCATACTGCCGTTCGGTGCCCCATGAAAGAACGCCGTGCGATAACCTTTCTGCCGAACGCAATCAGCAATCGACGAGACAGCATTGGTGGAATAGGGCGTGACGATATAGGACTCGATTAACATGGGGATGGAGGATAAGATCGACGGCATGGCGTCAATGCTCTTCCGCCCGGAAGCGAAGGAATAAGGGTAGGTGACGGAGTGTGCTAACAACGAGTCCAGGAAAGGTGTGTAACCGGTGTAACCGGGGATGTCCCGGTTGTAAAAACCGATATATTCCTTATTAAACGACTCGAGGATGAGCACCACGATATTATCCGTGACGGGTGTTGTGACTACCGGTGAATGTACCGGATTCATATGCTGCGGCAGTTCGTCATCTGTAAAATAATGCTTCTCTTCAAACCGTGCCGGTACGATGGATTGGATCATGGTAAACGGGGTGTTGAGCACCAGGGCGCATTCCCGTGGGGTATTGACGTACTGCATGGCATTGCTGATGGTGATAGGTCGCGTATATCGGCCAAAACCACCACGGATACCGATGACGGAGAAATAGACAAAGAGGATAAGGATCACACTCTCCCGGGTGTAATACACCCAGGTGCGGGTGGGGGTGAGTGTGTACCGGCGGCGGGTACCGAGGATAAGCAGGGTGATGACCAGAATGAGGATCAACACTAAGTACCAATAATGAGCGATACTCTCGCCGATGATACTGCCTAAGTTGGTGTCGTTTCCGAATTCCTGAAAGAAGGTACAGGTGGTGCGGCGGTCGGTGAACGGAATGTAACCGATGTCGATAGTGTTGATGAATAGACCGATGCTGTTCGGAATCCAGAAGAGCCACGGAAGGGTCTTTTGAAAACGGGGATGCTGCCGCCAGTGGTTCGGTAGGGGACAAAGGGCTACAAGGATATAGAGAGAACTGAGATAGAGGATGGCAGACAGGTCAAAGCGCATGCCGCCACGCAGCATCTCCATCAGATGTCCAAAACTGACATCGGGAAACATCGTGCGGTCAATGAAGAAACAGCATAGACGCAGGAAGGTGTACAGCACCATCACCAGCAGGATGTTGGTGACAACGACTGTAAGCGGATGTTTCCGGAATGATTTTGCCATTAGCTTTCGACTCTTGTCTTGCGTTTGAGTTCAAAGTCACGTCCTAAGTAGTTCTGCCGCACCACAGGGTTGGCAGCCAGTTCTTCGGGGGTACCGTGGAAGAGGATCTTGCCTTCAAAAAGCAGGTAGGCGCGGTCGGTGATCATCAGCGTCTCATCGACGTTATGGTCGGTGATGAGGATACCGATGTTCTTATCCTTGAGTCGCCATACCACATCCTGAATCTCCTGCACGGCAATCGGATCGACACCGGCAAAGGGTTCATCGAGCATGACGAATTTGGGTTCAATGGCCAGACAGCGGGCTATCTCCGTGCGACGGCGTTCTCCACCGCTGAGGCGGTCACCTAAGTTATGCCGCACATGAGAGAGGTTAAACTCTTTGATGAGTTGTTCCAGTTTTTCTTTCTGGTACTCCTTGGTGAAAGAAGTCAGTTCCAGCACGGCACGGATGTTATCCTCCACGGTCATCTTACGGAATACACTCGCTTCCTGCGGCAGATACCCGATGCCCATTTTAGCCCGTTTGTACATCGGGAAGGAGGTAATATCCTGATTATTGAGGAAGATGCGTCCTTCGTTCGCGGCCACGAGACCGGTGGTCATATAGAAAGTGGTGGTTTTTCCGGCACCGTTGGGACCGAGGAGTCCGACGATCTCTCCTTGTTGGAGTTCAATGGAGACATCGTTAACAACGGTGCGTTTACCGTATTTTTTAACTAAGTGCTCTGTACGTAAAGTATCCACAAGAATAATTCTTAATTTTTAATTCTTAATTTCCAGTTCCACAGGACAATGATCGCTGTGTACGGCTTCGGTTAAAATCTTTCCGTCTTGCAGTCGGTCACGTAGGGATTCGGTGACCCATAAGTAGTCGATACGCCAACCGACGTTTCGGGCACGTGCGCCTGCGCGCCAAGACCACCAAGAGTATCGTTCGGCACTCCGGTCAAAGACGCGGAAGGAGTCAATGAGTCCGGTGGCTTCCCAGCGATCCATCCACTCCCGTTCTTCGGGTAAGAAACCGGAGACACCGATCTGGCGTTCCGGATGGTTGATGTCGATAGGGTGATGACAGATGTTATAATCTCCGCAGATGACGAGGTTCGGCCGTTCTTTGCGCAGTTCGTTGATCCAAATGAGGAAGTCTTCGAGGAACTCCATTTTGAAGTCCTGACGGATATCGCCGGTTGTGCCGCTGGGGATATAGGCATCGATGACGGTAAGGTCACCGAAGTCGGCACGCAGGACACGTCCTTCCCGGTCATATTTGGGGTTATTCATTCCTACTACCACCTTATCGGGTTCGGTTTTCGAGAAGATACAGACACCGGAGTACCCTTTCTTCTCCGCCGAATGAATATAACTGTGGTAACCGAGTTCCTGAAAAGCGAGTACATCGATCTGTTCGGGTTGCGCTTTGCTTTCCTGAATGCAAAAAACATCGGGGTTCTCGGATTGCAACCAATCCAAGAGCCCTTTGTTAATTGCCGAGCGAATGCCGTTGAGATTATAACTGATTATTTTCATAAGCGGTTGCCTAAGATATCAAATTTCTGACCGTCACGAAGGATGATTACTTTTCCGTCTTCAACGATTTTCTGAACGCTGACAGCTGAAGGCTGAACGCTCTCTACATCGAGGTTGACATCTTGTCCTCCGCCGTTGACGTTGAAGGTGATGATCCGATTGTTCATTTCGATGTCAGTGACCTGGTAGTTGGTCATCTTGGTGAACTCCGTAGCACCGGCAGGGTACACGTCGTAAGCGCTACCGTCGTCACCGGTGTTGGCTACTGCTTCGAGGATATCGACACCCATGGCAGAAGCATAGTTGTTGACGGTGTTACCTTCCCATTTGCCTTTGCTCCAACTGATCTTGGTGATGAGCATTCCGCTACCCGGAAGGTAGTTATCCCAAGGCGTGTCGTTACCGGTTTTCTGGCGGTTCTCGAAGATATAGAAGGTCTTGGGGTTTGGTGCCAGGATGTTGTCGATGTCGGCTCCGTTCTCGGTCATGAAGCATGCGGCACCAATCGTTTCGTTGAGCGGCGGCAGGATGACGGAAGACGCTTCGTTCACCAGACGCGGTTTCATCCAACCCATGAACCAGCGCTCGTAAGCGGAGTAAGCGGGTGGGGTGTTACCGTTGTTGTTATACGGTCCGTAGTCCATGATGTCCCAGTCGCAGAGGGTGTGATGGGTAGCCCCTTCGTTGGTTGCATAGAAATCCGGCAGACCCATGACGTGACTGAACTCATGGCAGAACGTACCGATACCTTCGCGTTTGCCGTAACCGTCCAACTCATTGAGACAGCAGTAGTGGTTCACCCATTTTCCGTTGAGTTTGAAGTCAGCGCCTGTGTAAGCGAGGTCATACTGGTGCGGCCAGATGGTGTTTGCAGCACCGCCACTTGCTTCACCTTTGCCGGCATAGAGGACAACGACCCAGTCCACTTCTCCGTCTTCGTTGACATCGTATTTACTGAAGTCGATACCTTGTTCCGCGGCTAACTTGCAGGCTTCTACCACCATCTCATCCGGGTGTTGGTCGCTCCCCCACGCATCATTGGCGCCGTAATAGTTAACGGTGTTGCTGACGGTCACCGGTCCGACCACATCGATCTGCATGCTGTATGCGCCCCAACTCTGGTCGAGGAAATACCGGCGGATGGAACCGGTAGCACCGTTATAGGTGTAGGTGTCGCCCATTGCCCATTGGGTCATGGCTTCGTTGGTCTGTCTGAAGGCTTTGTCTGAGAAACTGACGAGGATGACGACACCACGCGGTGCGAGAAGGCGGTCAGTACCGGTTTCATCTTTGATACGGCGTGCTTTCGCCAAACGGCTTTCTCCTTTCGCTTGCATTTTAGCGGCCTTAGCCTCGGAGGATAAGGGTTGCAAGGTGTTGTCATCTAACCACTGACCATTCTCATCGGTGATGTAATGGAAGGTCTCATCTCCGTGTTGGAACACGACTTTCTCGGTTCCATCTTCCGCTGTCCGGACAAAACCACCACGGCGTGCCGGAACTGCAATCGCACTCCCTGCGACTGCGCATAGCAAAGCTATGCTACAAATTTTTCTTAACTCCATGTTTATTCAACCATTTGATTTCACATTTGCTTCTTTTCTCCACATTGTGGGCTTTGCGGCAGGAAGCTACCACTTGTCCTTTGCGGTTGATTTTGGCGTACTTGAGCCATCCGCGGCTGGTTTCTTTAATTTGCCAACCGTCTTCGGTCATCATCCAATGCATCCGTTCGTCCCCGCGGAGGAATGTGCGGAGGGTGTCTCCGTTCGGTTGTACGCGTTCGATGAGTCCGCGATAGGCGGGCACCTTAGCGGGTTTAGTGTCTTGCGCATTCGCACTCACCAGCATGGCGGCTGCGAAAGCCATCAATAATAATAGTCTTTTCATATTCTTTTTTTACTAATTATGCATTTGATTTTCAAAAAGTGCGCAAAGGTACAAAAAATTTTGCATATATGCAAATAAAACTTAAATTTTTAAACAAAAAGAGCCCCGAAGGGCTCTAAATGTTGCATTTTGCTGCGTGTTTTATTTCACTATCGCACCTTGTGCGTTATACATCACACCGTTCTTGAGGATCAACAGATGACCGTCTTTTAGCACTTTATAGGTTGCGGGTGACGGGTTACCGGTTACGGTGTCGATACCTGTTTCCGGTTCCATCGCTATTCCTTCGATCTTCACGTTCTTGACGCAGATATACTTTCCGCTTTTCGCTTCGCCTAAGTTATGCCAAGGCAGAATACGAACATGCAAGGTCTCGCCGGCTGGAATGGTTAACATCGGTGTGAGCGAAAGTGATTCTGCGATGAGGTTGGTCATGTTCACTTTTTCGGCGATCGTGGTCACATCGGTGAAACCGTCGCCGAAGCCGGTGTTGATGTGATAACACATCACGCTGGTGCTGTGCGCTGCGATATCCATGGAGATGCCGGTGATACGCACCTCCATGGTAGCCGGTGCGGTCACCGCAAAATCGAGGTAACGGCTGGCATTCTCATCGATCTCACCTGCCGGCCAAGCGGTCTTCGTTTCGCCGTTATGGAAACGGATCATAGAAGCGTCGGTGTCATCGCCGATGGTGAACCCTGATTGGTAGTTATTGGCGCACATGTTACTCATCGTGAATGCGGCACTTACCGGTCCTGTTACTACAGCATCCGCCATAGGAAGCGCATCCATCGTCCAGGTCGCGCTTACCGCACTACCGCCGTCGAGCGAGATGACGCTGGCGGTCACGGGTACTTGAAGGGAGAGATCGCCCGAAGTGATGGTGATCAGATCGTTCTTCTCACCGGCACTCATATAAGTCGCACGCACATAGATCTTCTGGAAGACCGATCCGCCTTCATAAGCAATCGAAACGCTGGCACTATAGTTCTCTTTATCGGTCGAGATAGTGAGGTCGCCGGAAACCGCAATGTGGATCGTTCCTGCTGCCGGATCAAGGTCAAAACCCGTCAGCAGCAGTTCCCGGTTCTGGGCTACACCGCTGTATGTCTCGCCGATCGTCAGGCTGGTGGGGTTGGCTGAGATGGATGTCGGAATCGAAATATACTCCGCTAAGATATCGGCTTCTTTCATTTTCTTTGCCGCCAGACGGGCAATCAGGTTTCCTCCCATGGCATTGGTATGCGTCTTGTCACCGGCGCAGAAAAGCAGGTTCAGGCATTGGGTCTCTCCATAGGAGAGGTATAACTCACGAGTGGCCTGCGTCAGGTCGATGAAAGGCACGTTTTTCTCCTCTGCCACGATGCGCATCGCCTCTACGTAACTCATACTCAGGTCGGTAGCCGGAACACTCTGGTTCTCGTACAGTACACCGTTCTCGATCTTGGAGAACTTATCGCCCAGGTCATGACGACCGTTCCGCTTGATGTCGCCGCCGCTGAAATAGGCACGGCAGATAGGTGCTACCAGTACCGGATTCACACCCAGCGCACGTGCCTCGTCGATGAACGCACGCAGGTAAACGCGATAGGTCGTCTGCGGATTGGTACCGCGTGCATCCGTCGGTGCCGGCAGACTGTTGGCTGCGCAGTACTGAGCATACTCCAAGTTATCCATTCCGTAGGTAACGGTTCCTTCATCATTGTGGGCAAACTGGATCAGCAGGTAATCGCCGGCACTCATCTGACTCTTCACAGAGGTCCAGTAGGCGGCACCGTCATAGAAACCACGGGTGTCGGCACCGGATTTGGCACGGTTGTTTACTGTTACTTGTGTGGCATCGAAGAACGAGCCGAGGTACATGCACCAGCCGCGTTTGTCGGTTGTGTTCTCGTCATAATCGGCCATGGTGCTGTCACCGATCGTGTGTACCTTGATGGCACCGCTCATGGTTAGGATACTCATCGCTCCTACCATCAAAAGGGAAAAGATTTTTCTCATATTAGTAGCATTTTTCTTTTTTACAAAAAGAGCCCCGAGGGGCTCTAAATGTTGCATTTTGCGTAGGTAACGCATAGTACTTGCATAGTACTTGCATAGGTAACGCCTCTTACAGGCGAATGTTCTATTTTACTACAGCACCTTGTGCATTGAACTCAACGCCATCACGAACGATGATGAGTTGTCCGTTGCGGATTACCTTAACGGCTTTGGTCTCAGCGTTGGTGTTGTCGATAGCGGTTGCAGCGTCAGCGAAGGTAGCGGTGATGGTTACGTTCTCAGCCGGCATGGTAAAGAACTCACCAACGTCAGGAATACCTACGATCTCAACATCGTTTGCGTAGCAAGAAGCAACGGCGTAACCTTCGTCCATGGTGAAGCTCAGTTTGAATTCCTCACCCGGGATACCCAGTTTGTAAGGAGCGCTAACGGTTCCGTGTTCTGCTTCAGCGCAAGTGATGGTGAAGAGTTCCGGAGCTTGGAGGTCTTCGCCGATCATGATCTGCTGGAATACAACAGCGTTGCCATCCATCGTCTTGATGCTAACGAGTGCCTCTGCTTCAGCGGTGTAGGTGTACACCTTATCGGTGATGGTGATGTCTGCATAGTCACCGCCGTTGATCGAAGCCTTCGGAGTCTTAGCTACATTACCGAATTTGATCTTAACGGTGTTACCTGCAGCAAGGCGGAAGTTGAGCAGAGCACCCGATTGTTTAACCTTCAGACCGAGGTAAGCGTAGTTACGCAAACTATCTTTCTTGCTGTTGTCCAACGAATCCAACGAACCGGTGATATTTGTTGCATAGTGCTGAGCACCGAGTTGCGAGAGGAAGTCGTAAGCCTTGCCATTCTCCATAACAGCCTTCTCGAAGTTGTAGGAAGTAGCATAAGCGTTTTCAAATTTAGCATAATAGGTTGTAGCAACGCTGATAACATTAGAAGACATGTCTGCTACAATATGTTCGTCTGCAAGGTCTGCATCATTATACCAACCTACGAAGCTTGCAAGCGACTTGTTCTGATATTGAGCGAAATCAGCAGGATGACCACCGATCGCTACGTTCTCCTCACCCAATTTGGTCTCGCCATCCATGTAGGTTACAACGACACTGTTTTCTTTTGCTGCCTTAACGGTATATGCAACACCGCCAATAGTAGCAGCAGCTTCCCATGCGCCTTCAACTTCTTCTGCTGTAACCTCAACGACAACATCTTTCTCTACCTGAGAGTCATCAATATAAGTGGTAACAACATGCTTCGTGAATTTAACAACCGGAGCATTTACATAAGAATCAGCTAACGTGATCTCGTGGTTAGCTAACAATGCAGCCAAGTCAGAGATGGCAACATCATCAACTGCAACTCCTGTCAACGATTCAATAACGTTCTTTGCTGCCATCGGACGAACAACAGCCATCGAAGCCAGTACCGGATTCCACTTATATGTTGCATCATCACCATCACGAGCGAGGTAGAGAGAAGTTAAACCTTCAGCCTCTGCCGGCAATACAATCTTGTATTCCAAATCGGTAGATACCTCGGTTGCCAGGAACAAGCAATTGGTTCTTTCCTTATCAGCGAACAAGCAAGGATAGTTGCTACCGGCAGTTGTCATAGTGATCACAACGGTGTCACCCTCTTTGAAATTGCCAGAAGCAAGGGTGATGCCGAAATATTTTCCTTTATCCATTTTTTTGCTGCTGGAAAGACTTACATCAGCAGTACCACCGATAAGACCGGTTACGGTAGCAGCAGAACCGCTTGTCAAAGTAGCCTTGATCAACTCACCGTATACATTAGCGGGATCTACTACGGAAACCACAAATGCATCAGCTACAGCATGAGCAGTGTTGTACTCATTCCATGCCTCGCAAGTGAAGCTGAACGAACCAGCAGCAGTCGGAGCGAACGTATATTTCTTTGCATTAGCACCCTCGATAGCCACGCCGTCCATGAACCACTGATAGTCAGTAGCTTTCGATGCTGCACAAGTCAGTTCAATAGAACCGCCTACCAAGCAAGCGTCCGCACCACTAATCTCTGCAGCAGCAACCGGGTCGGTAGAAGGAGTGGCTGATTCTAATGTCAGGGTAATACTATAAACCATGGTAGATGTACCTGCTCTGCGGATTACGCGGAATCCGTTTGCGCCATCAGGAATTTCTACGGTTATGGCAATATCATGAGCAGATTTAGTACCATCATTGGCTTGAGTAACTTCGTCTGTCCATGTGGAGCCTCTGTCCGTACTGAATTGGAGACCCCAATTCTTATCTGTACTGGTCGTGTTGATGTAACCATTAATGCTGACAGCACTGAAATTATCTTCAGCGAGTACAACCTGGAAATAGTTTCCGTCACTTCCTAATTTGCTGTCCTTTGCATTTTTTCCGGCTGTTGTGGAAACCGTGGCAGCAACCGGATCGGTTACTTCAACAGAAGCATTCGATCCATCAAAAATGGATCCCATGGTGAATGTCGCGGTTTCTGCATGAAGACCGAAAGCCATCATCGCAGCAGCCGCTAATGTGAAAATCTTTTTCATGTGTTTTGTGTTTTGTTTAGTTAAACGAAAAAATTGGTTTTTTATTGTGTTTTGCTAAGTTCATTTTGCAAAATCGGGTGCAAAGGTACGATATTTTACGCACATGCGCAAATAAATAAGGAGAAAAAATGCATTTTCTGCAATTTCCGTCAATTTTTCCACATTTAAATTTGTGTATTCGTTAAATATTTGCAGTACTTTCGGTCCTCCCTATCTGAGACAGGGTCCCCCCGAAAGTACGTTCGCATAATTGTGCGAACAGCAAGGTTTATTATCAAAATTTTCAATTATGCAAGCATAATGAACGAATTTTGCTAAAAAACTTGCATATTCCAAATATTTGTAGTAATTTTGCACGCTAAAATTAGGAATATGAGAAAAATCGGATATATAATCATTCTGTTGGCCTTGGGCCTGTCTGTCTATGCAGCTCCGGCACGGAGGGGATGGATGCCGCGTGTGTTAGCGGATGGTACGGAGGTGGAAGTGCAGCAATATGGGGATGAGTACTATCATTTTATGGTGACAAGAGACGGAAAGATGGTAGAAGAGACGGTTGAGGGGTTACGGATTACGGAAGAACCGGTTCCGACACCGGAGCAAGTAGCCGCACGGAGGGCTCAACGTGCACCGAAGGCGGTGGGAACGATTAATTTAGCACCTCGGGGTTTGGTGGTATTGGCTGCATTTAAAGATGTACCATACCAAGCAACGAATGACAGTGCAGGTATGTGGGAGATGATGAACCTGCCGGGATATAGTTATGAAAATGCGACCGGTTCAGCACGGGATTTTTTCATAGCCCAATCCGATAGTGCATATATGCCGGTTTTTGATGTAGCAGGTCCGGTGACCTTGCCGCAGAACAGGGCGTATTACGGAGGTAATAGTTCTTCAAAAGAAGGAACGGATAAGAATCCGAAGCAGATGATTGTAGATGCATGTCAATTAGTGGATGATGTAGTTGATTTTTCGTTGTATGACAATAACAATGATGGGTTGGTGGATTTTGTGTATGTTATCTATGCCGGCATTGGAGAGAATGACAGAAATAGTGTAGAGGATGCGGTGTGGGCACATAACTCGTCGGTATCTGTTAAGAACTGCTATTTAGACGGCAAGAAACTGACAAACTATGCTTGCTCAGGTGAGGTAGACGGTATAACAAACGGCAGAAGTGGAATAGGTGTGTTATGCCATGAGTTCGGTCACGTGCTGGGTCTTCCGGACTATTACGATACGAATTATAGTACCAACTATGATAATTGGTTAACGCCCAACTACTGGTCCACGATGGATCAGGGGTGCTATAATAACGGAGCATTGACACCACCTAACTATTCGATTTTCGATAAGTATTTCTTCGGTTGGGCGACGCCTGCGTTATTGGCAAAAGATGCACAGCAGACAATAGAGATGGGAACGGGGTATGAGGATGCATATCAGATTACCGGAGGAAGTGTCTTATTGCCTTATACAACGACCAACACGGTGTATTATGTCGAGAACCGCCAGCAGGAAGGCTGGGATATTGGTTTGCCGGGGCACGGAATGATTGTTTGGCAAGTGAAATACAATGCCAGTGCGTGGAGCGGCAATCGACCGAATAACACAGCCAATGATCCGAGATTAACGGTTGTGTCTGCCGTGCCGGGGCCGATTGGAGCAGACGATGGAAGTGCGCAGAATAATCCTTTTCCCGGAATGGGGAATATAACGGAATACACGCCTTTCGACGGTTGTGCGTTGACGGAGATAGCGGAAACAAACGGACAGATCACGTTTAAGTTGAACGGCGGAGCGCCGGTGGATCCGACGGACGTAGAGGTTACGGGTGACGGGTTACAGGTTACGGGGAAGAAGATCATCCGGAACGGGCAGTTGATCATTATTCGGGGAGAGAAGGAGTATAACGCGCAGGGCGCCGAGATACGATAAAAGACTATTAAAAAATTATTGAGATGAGGAAAATTGTTGCAGCAATTTTATTGTGCAGTCTTGCATTGACTGCCAATGCCGTTCCGGCGAAACGCGGATGGCAGACGCGTACCCAGGCAGATGGGTCAAGTATTGAGGTTCAAGTGATCGGTGATGAGTTTTATCACTACACGATCAACCGGGAAGGAAAGCAGATTCGTCTAAATGAGGCGGGTATGTACGAGGTAGTAGGCGAGGCACCGAGTGCAGCGAAAGTGAAAGCTAAACGCGCAGAAGGTCAAGCGCGTCGTCAGCGCAAGGATGTAGGAACTACGCCGAACCTGGCGCCGAAGGGAGTGGTTATCTTAGCGAACTTCAGCAACAAATCGATGCAGTCCGGTCACACGCAGGCTACGTTCGATGAACTCTGTAACTCACTTAACTGTACGGTGAATAGCGGTTATCCTTCGGCAGGTCAGTATTTTGCTGATCAGAGTAACGGATCTTATCGTCCGCAGTTTGATGTGTTTGGTCCGGTGACCTTGAGTCGTAATGTAGCGTATTACGGAACGGATAACGCGGGTGATGAAGAGGGAGATGACCAGCATGCTACCGATGCAGTGGTAGAAGCTTGCCGCTTGGCCAATGATCAATATACGATCAACTGGTCAGACTATGACTCGGACAATGACGGCTATGTGGACTTTGTCTATGTGATATATGCCGGTAAGGGTCAGGCTGATGGTGGTACGTCCGAGACTATTTGGCCGCATAACTGGGATGTGACGTCGGCTATTGAATATGGTTATTGTACCTATACGAATGCACAGCGTACGTTGGGCGGTAAGAAGATTGATAACTATGCAATGTCGAGCGAGTTGTCCGGAAATGCATTAGGCGGTATCGGTACGCTCTGCCATGAGTTTGGTCACGTAATGGGTCTGCCGGACTTATACGATACCAGTTATGGCACGAACTATAACAACAGCCTGACGCCGAACGATTGGAATATCATGGACGGTGGTTCGTATAATGCGGACGGACACTGTCCTCCTAACTATGACCCGTGGGAGAAAGATTTCTTCGGTTGGTTAACGCCGATTAACTTAGGAAGCGAAGGTCAGAACGTGACGCTCTATGCGAATGGTACGGCTAACTATCAGGCGTATCAGATCAATGCTTCCGGTAATTATGTAAGTCCGACCACTTCCGGTGTGCGTTATTATATCGAGAACCGTCAGGCGCAAGGTTGGGATGAACCCTTAACCGGTCACGGTATGTTGATCTGGAAAGTTAATTTCAATGCTACCAAATGGACCAACAACGAGCCGAACAACACGGCCAATAACCCGTATTACACCATCGTTTCTGCTTATGGATCGGCGATCGGTTGGGATGGTAGCACGGATAACTGCAAGTGGAACACGTTCCCGGGAACGAAGAACAAGACTTCCTATACCGGCATCAGCGGTAAACCGTTGTTGAACATTGCGGAGAGCAATCAGTTGATCACCTTGACCTATATCGAGGAACCGACCACACCTGTAGATCCGTTTAATGTAGTGTTTAAGGTCAATGGAGTTGATTTTGAAACCATTCCTTCTACCGGTAAACTTATCCTGCCGAGTGAAGAGCCTGCCGCTTGCAGTGTCAATCGTGTCTTTGTAGGATGGTGCAGCCAAGCGAACTACAGCAGTGAGACAACTGCGCCGACATTGGCTAAAGCCAATGATGCTGTAAGCGAAGGAGCTGTCTTCTATGCGGTCTTTGCTGATAAGGAAGAGACCAGCGGTAGCGGCGTTCAGCAGACCAATACCTATACCTTCACCTCCAAATCTTGGGCCGATGCTACGAAGAGCTGGACCAGTATCAAGGATGGAAACCAGCTGACGAGCGGTCAAGGTGTACAAGTGACGGCCGGTGTCAGCGGTGCCGGTGCAGAGCTGAAGACTCCGGTGAATAACGTGACCAAAATGGTGATTAAATACTGCACGAATGCTTCGAAGGGCGCAGGTAGTATTAAGGTGGAGGTTGGCAATGCCAGCGTTTCAAAGAATGTAACCAAGACCGGCGGAACGACGCTCCGTGACTTGGAGTTTGACTTCAATAACGCTTCCGGTGACCTAAGTTTTGTAGTAACCTGTACTACGAACTCGATCTATGTGAACTCCATCTCGATCACTTCCGGTGGCGGAAGCAGTATCGTTTACAGTAACTATAGCACTTCTTGCGGCGGTGGTGAGTCGATTGTTGAAACCATCGGTGAGCAAGAGAAGACTGTGAAGAAAGCGATTCGGAATGGTCAGTTAGTGATTATTCGCGGTGAGGAAGTATACTCGATTACCGGCGAACGGATTGAATGATAAAGGCGTTAGCGCATATATGGATGATTTGTTGGATGCTGCTGAGTCCTGCTATTTGCATGGCTCAGCGGAATCCGGTAAGGCATACTTTTCATAGCGATTCGCAAGGCGGGGTAAGGTTGACGTTTAGCGCTGACTACAAACAAGGATATACTTCCTTATTGACCTATACCTGCAGCCATAATGCGGTTTTTGGAACTTATACGGTGGGTTATACGCCTACTATCTGTATCAAACTGCCGGGGAAGGATGATTTTGTGACGACGACTGCGGTGGATAGTCTGAGAGGAGTGACGATAGGTTTTTATCCGAACACCGACAAACGCCATGATGTGAAGTTGCAATTATCGAGAGACAGTATTCATTGGTCCGACTCGATTGTTTCGGATTTGATGTATAATACGGCAGGATCGATAATGGCGAGTTTTGTGCCTGGACGGTATTATGTGCGGATAAAGAATTCTACCATCAAGAAGAAAGCGGTGTCGCTGTGGTATATCGAGTACTTGTTCGGGGATTGTAATTGCGTGCTCTATATTCCGGAAGAATGAAGATAGCAAATGACATATTGATTCCTGAATTGGCGCGGTTGGTAGCGGAAGGAAAGGAAGTGCGGTTTACGCCGGCAGGCGTAAGCATGCGGCCGTTTATCGAAGGCGATAAGGACAGCGTGGTGTTAGAACCTTTACGCCGTGCGCCGAGAAGGGGCGATGTGTTGTTAGCGGATGTGGAGACGCTCTGCGGAAGGAGGACGTATGTGCTGCATCGATTGGTACGGATAGAGGGCGAGACCTTGGTGCTGCAAGGCGACGGAAACTTACGGGGAGAGGAAAGATGTGGTATCGGTGACGTTATTGCACGCGTGAAGCGGGTAGAGAGTCCCAAAGGGCACCGAAAAATGCTGACGAGAGGTTTTATCTGGTACGGATTGAAACCGGTAAGAAAGTGGTTATTAAAGATTTACAGACATTCGATATTAATTTGGTTTTATGAAAACAATTGAAGGATTTAAGTTGCGCAAGTTAGGCAACGAGTATATTTTAGTAGGCGAGTCGATGGCGTTGATTAACTTCAACAAGATGATCACGCTGAACGAGACAGCTGCTTTCTTATGGAAAGAAGCAGAGAAAGGTAGTTTTGACGCGGCATCGCTGTGCAAGGCTTTGTGCGATGAGTACGACGTAGCACCGGAGAAGGCGATGACGGATGTGGTAGCTACCATCGATTCCTGGAAAGAGGCGGGAGTGATAGAGTAAGGTGAAAGGAAGAAGGTGAAAGGTGAAAGATCCTTTCAATTTTCATTTTTCAATTTTCAATTATTAAGAATCGGTTACACCTTATTATTATTCGTGCGCGTATGCGTGCGAATTTTTTGTATATATCAAAAAAAAGAAGTAATTTTGCGCGTTTTTGGGTACAAAAATTAAGAATTTGCAAAAATTAGGTATAAAAAAGATGAAGAAAATTTTTACTCTTTTGTGTGGCATGTTGTTAGCGACCGGCGCTTTCGCAGAGTTGGGTTACAATGCAACATTTACACAAAATGATTTCAACAGCTCTTCAACGGTTGTTAAAAAATCGGGAACCATCGAATGGGATGGAGGTGCAGTTCGTTGCGGTGGATCTTCTACCAGTATCACTGGAGGTCCGGCGTGGAACTGGGATGAGAAGTCCTTTGATGTGCATTTAGCAAATGGAGTGCCGGCAAAATTATCATTCCAATACAAAGGTAATGCAGTTGGTTCTACCGGTGTTACGTTCAAAGTTCAAGAGAGTGCCAATGGTTCGGATTGGACGGAAGTATGGTCGACAACTTCGAATACCACTTCTTATAAATCTATATCCAAAGATCTGCAGTTAAGTACGCGATATTTGCGTTTCTCGTTTGCCGGTAACTTTGCTGGTCTGTTCAAAGATATTAAGGTGACCGAGAAGATCCTGATGGGAACTCCGAATCCGACTTCTTTGGATTTCGGTACGGTGAAGGTGGACGATGAGGCATCGAAATCTTTTACGCTTGGTTGGACGAACCTGACCGCTACCGTAACGGGATCGACCGATCAGTTCACGGTAACTCCCGGAAGTTTTGGCCAGATTGGTGCTTATACGCAGACAGCTACCATCTCTGTAGCGCTGAATACCTCTGCTGCAGGTGAATATAGCACAACGGTACATGTAGAAGGTCGCGGTAAGAGTGCTGATGTGCCTGTGACGGCAAAAGTGGAGAAATATGACCAAACGATCAATTGGGATGCAGCAGCGTCGTATAACTATGGAAAGGCAATTCCTGTGGCAGTAGCAACCAGCGGTCTGGATGTCGATTATGAGATCTCGGATGCTTCGGTGCTGAAATTTGAGAATGGTGCTTTTGTTGCTCTGCATGGCGGTGAAGCAACCGTTACGGCTAAACAGGCAGGAAACTACAAGTACAATGCCGCTGCTGATGTGGTAAAGACCATTACGATTGTTCCGCCGACGACTTATGGCGACTTTGAGCAAACCACTTGTGACGAGGCAGTTGAGTTCAATAATCAGACATATGAAGAGTCTTTTGCTGACGATGTCAATGTGGGCGAAAACTACTTAGGCGGTGACTCGATTGTGCATGTGAATATCGTGATTAACCATGCTACGTTCGGTACAGACGAGATGACGATTGTTTATGGTGACGAGGTAGAATGGAATGGTATTGCGCTGAAGGATTCGACGGTTGGTGCGCATAGTGTGGTCGCTGTGCTGACGAATGCCGCAGGCTGCGATTCGACGGTGACCTTGACGCTGACGGTGAATAAGATCGAGACCTTGGAAGTGCCGGTTGATTTGGCATTCTGTGCCGGAGGTTCGGAATGGTATCGTGAAGTAGAGTATAGCGAAGCCGGTGTGTTTGACGTACCGGCAGTAGGTGAGACACGTGATACGCTGTATAAAGTCAATGTGACGGTTCTGCAGCCGAGTTCTGTAGAAGAGGATATGACGATCATCGTCGGCACCGATACGGCTTGGAATGGCATCGCATTGAAGGATTCGACGGTTGGTGTGCATTATGTGGTATTTGATACTACGAATGCCGCAAGTTGTGATTCGACGGTAACCTTGACGCTGACGGTGAATAAACTGGAGACCTTGGAAGTGCCGGTTGATTTGGCATTCTGTGCCGGAGGTTCGGAATGGTACCGTGGAGTAGAGTATAGCGAAGCAGGTGTGTATGATGTGCCGGCAGTAGGTGAGACACGTGATACGGTGTATATGGTGAATGTGACCGTTCTGCAACCGAGTTATGTAGAAGAGGATATGACGATCATCGTCGGCACCGATACGGCTTGGAATGGCATCGCATTGAAGGATTCGACGGTAGGTGTGCATTATGTAGAATTTGTGACCACGAATGTAGCCGGCTGTGATTCAACGGTAACGCTGACGCTGACGGTGAATAAGCTGGAGATGCTGGAGACGGAATACCAAATTGAGATCTGTGAGGGTAGCGAGCAAACGTATCGCGGTGTAATTTATAATGAGGAAGGAATGTTTACGCTGGATGTGATTGAAGGCGAAACAAGAGACACGTTGCTGACGGTAGTTGTGACGGTTAATGCGAAGGGTTATGAAGAGATTCTGCTGACGGATACCATCGGAAATACCATTGAATTGCCGGAAGGTGAGTGGACACTTGGCGACGATGTTGTTAGCGGTTCGTATGAGATCCAGGAGACTGATATTGAGGGACTTGTGTTTGTTCAGATCGGTGAAACCGAGAAAGGTTGTGAAGCCGTAACGAAGATCATTGTGACGGTGGAAGAGAAGCCGCAAGATCAGGGTGATCCGACAGGTTTTGAGACCATTGAAGGCGCACAACAGGCCGTGAAAGAATTCCGTAACGGTGTGCTGTATATCCGCCGTGGCGAGAAGGTGTATACGGCATCCGGTGAGCTCGTGAAGTAAACGATACGATTATTAAGATTATATGAAAGAGAAGGCTCCAAACCTTCTCTTTTTTATATTCATTTTTTAAGAATCGGCTATACCTTATTATTATTCGCGCGCGTGAGAGTGTAAAAATTTGCATAATTCGAAGAATTATATTAATTTTGCACACGATTTTGGCAACTACGGCTAAGAAAATGTGCATAGAATCTTAATAATCGTACATTTTGCAAAATCAACTTGACAAAACAGGAATATGCCGCAACAGGAAGCAATAAAACTATTCGAGCAAGCGAAGATACGCACCATATGGGATGAGGACCAAGAGAAATGGTTCTTCTCTGTGGTGGATGTAGTGGAGGTTTTAACGGATAGTCCGCGTCCTCGCAAGTACTGGAATGCTCTAAAAACTAAATTGGAGGCAGAGGGAAGTGAGTTGTCCCAAAACGTGGGACAACTGAAATTGCAAGCTGCTGATGGGAAGAGATATTTGACGGATGTGGCGGATACCGAGCAAATTCTACGCGTTATACAATCCATCCCGTCGCCGAAGGCTGAACCGTTTAAACGTTGGATGGCCAAAGTTGCGGCAGAGCGTTTGAACCAACTGCAGGATCCGGAATTGAGTATTCAGCAGGCTTTGCGGGATTACAAACGCCTTGGTTATTCGGATAACTGGATCAATCAGCGGCTGAAGAGTATTGAGATTCGCAAGGACTTGACAGACCAATGGGATCAGCACGGAGTGCAAGAGGGGCAAGAATATGCAACGCTGACGGACATTATCTATCAGGCATGGTCTGGAAAGACGGCGAGGCAGTATAAGAAGTTTAAGGGATTGAAGAAAGAGAACTTGCGCGACAATATGACCAATGAGGAATTAGTGCTGAATATGTTAGCGGAGTTATCGGCAACGAGTATTACGAAGGCGCGTGATCCGAAGACGTTAGATGAAAACAAACAATGTGCGGCTGAGGGAGGAGAAGTAGCGAGAGTGGCACGAAAAGAATTAGAAGCCAAAACCGGCAGAGACGTGGTAAGTCCATTGAGCGCCAAGCGCTTCTTCGAAGGTCAAGAGCCGAAATTAGAATTGGAAGACAAAGAATAGGATTAGTCCAAAAGGACCAAAAATGATCCCAAAAAATAATTGAAATGGCAAAGTGGCAAAATGACAAAGTGTCCTGAGGCCGCTAAAATCAAGGAGTTTGCCAATTTTGCCACTTTGTCACGACAAAAATAAAGTGTCTCAGAGTCTCAGAGTCTCACGACATTTTTTGAAAATAGACAAAATGGACAATATGGACAAAATGGACAGTCCACAAAAATATAACAAACAAGAAATTTAAGGTATTAGAAAGATATGAAAATTTTTACTCAAGTAAATAGATCTCAGGGTATGATTAGGACTTTGGTAGGACTAAGGTCTAGGATTACCAGTACGAAACCCTTACTTACTATGCTTGCGCTCCTTATGGTGTGCCTGTTTGGCGTGAATGAGATGGCGTGGGGATATTCGAGTTCAAAGTTAACGGTGAATATTAGTGGTAGTGGTCAAATTAAGCTTAATACATCGGCATCTCAACCTTCTAGCTGGTCATCTTCACCTCTTTCTGCGAATCAGGGACCTCATAGTTTTGGATCCGTATGGGTTGATGATACATATTACATTTGGGTAAAGGCTGATGATGGATATCGTTGTACAGGAGTTAGTGAGTGCTCGTGGAATAATGGAGGAGGATATTATACAAGAACTATAACTGGAAGTACGGGAACAACGAAAAAAACGAGTACTGCAACATTTGTCGGAAACTCTTATACACTGACTTTTGCCGGAAATGGAAATACGAGCGGAAGTATGACCTATCAGAGTTTTGTATATGGTACGGCTCAAAATATCAGGACGAACGGTTTTAAACGTGAATATACGGTAACTTATGCTCCTAACGGCGGAACTTGCAGTACGGAAAGCGCAACTGCTACATATATCTTAGCGGGTTGGGCAAAGAGCGCTAATGGAAGTGTGGCGTTTACTCCCGGTCAACAGTTGAAAACTCCGACTCCTATTCCTGAACATGGTGACGTTATTGACTTGTTTGCTGTATGGAATGAAGTATCTGTAACCTTACCGACGCCTACTAGGAATGGATTTTTATTTAATGGATGGTATGACGAAAATAATAAATACATCGGTAAAGGTGGTGATTCCTTTACTCCGAAAGCAAATGTGACGTTGACTGCTCAATGGGCAGAGAAATTAACGCCGCAGTTTGTGCTTGACAAGACGCAAGTGGAGTTGGATCAGAAAGCCGTTTTAACGCTGACGAATGTGAATAATCCATCGATCAATATTTCTCCGGAAGGTTTAGTTGCATATAATGCTCAAAATGGCGAATTAACTGCGCAGAACTTAGGATTGGTTACTATTATAGTTGAGCAACAAGGGAGTGAGAGTATCAGCTATAAAAAGGATACTTTATACTTGGAGGTTATTCGTAAGACACCGAGTTTGATACTTTATATAGATGGCGAAGAACGTACCAATAAATCGGTTGTTCAGGGACGTAAGGCAGAAATTACTTATGATAAGGTTTCGGATGCTAATGTGGTTGTAACCAATGTAAGTGGAGGAAGTTATGCAGCCTACACGAATGGTGAAATTACAGCAAGCGAAATAGGTACAGCAGTATTCCGTGCTACTTTGCCGCAAACCAATACGTATCAAAGTACGTACGTAGATTTTTCGATTAAAGTGACGGAAGACATGTCTCACTTACCCATCACTATCAATAGCAACGATGTATATGATGCTGTAAATGAACAAGCAAAAGGAAGCGGAGATCGTGGTTGGGATAATTCGAATGGAATTTATCTGGGAAAGACCGATAGTTGGAGCCCCGGAAACTGGGATGACAAGTATGTAACTATTCATTTCGTAGGTGTTCCGGATAAGTTGTCTTTTAAATACAAATATGTCTATCGTAGTGAAAATTTTAAAACAACGGCTGTTTCTCCATTAGATAAAGTTGATCCGAATCAACGTTACTACTTGTATATTGAGGAAAGTGCTAATGGTAGCGATTGGACTCCGTTAGCATGGCAGAATACTGCTCCTACAACCACGGAGCAATCTTCCGGAGATCAGCAGTTAAAGAAGACTACTCGTTATCTGCGTTTCCACTTACATGCCAATTATGGCGCTTACTATAGGGAGATTAAGGTAACGGAGTTGAAGTACGTGCAAGATCCGGATCCGGCACCTATTGATTTAGGTACGGCTGTTATCAATTCCGGTGAGGTAAGTAAGACGACATTGGTCAACTGGTGTAATGTTGCACCGTTGGCGGTTAAAAGTAGTAATCCTCGCTTTACGGTTAGTCCTACTTCATTCGGCGGATATGAGGATTATGGTTCTCAGACGTTGACCATTTCTTATACGCACGGTTCGGCAGTGGGACCGCAAGAAGCAGATATTACCCTCAGTAACGGAAATGCGAACTATAATAAGACGATTCACGTAACGGCCGAGACGACCAAACGCCCGCAGACTATTACATGGAATAATACCTTGGTATCTACCGGATATGCGATGAATGTAGGTGAGCAATATCCTGATGCAAGTATTGCAGCAGTAGCAACTGTAGCAAGAGGTGCTCGTGTAACCTATACTTCGGCTAATAGTAACTTTATTGAGGTTGTAGCAGATACCGCATTGTTAGCAAAAGGCGTTGGAAAGGTAAAAATTGCGGCACATCAGGCAGGAGATGATGAATATGCAGCCGTGTCAGATACGGTAGAATTCCAAGTGACCAATTTGCTAAAGCAATCCATTACTTGGGATCAAGATCTCATGAGTTTATTAACGACCAGCGGAACTGTGGAACTAAATGCGACAGCTTCTAGTAATGGTCAGATTACTTATACGTCGGGCAACTCGGATGTAGTAAGCGTGAGTGGTAATACGTTGACGGTTGTAGGTGAAGGTGAGACCACTATTACTGCTACTCAAGCAGGCGGTGAGATCGGAGGACAAACGTATCTGCCGATATCGCTGACGGCTTCTGTATATGTACGCAATCCGGCATCTCAATGTAATGGTAAGGCGTTGAACGTTAATTCGCTGACTTTGAGTAGTTCTCATCTGACGCAGGAATATACCTTATCCGGTGTACCGGAGACCTTGACTTTCTCTGCATATCACGGAACGAAGTCCGGACAATGGGGCACGGCTCCGAGTTATGCATCGTTGATCGTAGAGCAATATGCCTGCATTAATGATTTGTGGGATTGGTATGAGGTATATAACCATGTAGTAGGCACGAGCGCGACAGCATCCGGTAATGTAAGTATTGATGCAAGTGCTACCAAGATTCGTTTCCGTACCGGTGAGACGGCAGTAGATCATACAATTTCCGGTATTCTGGTGAGCATAAAGAAGTTTATGAGTTCTGATGTGGAATCCGTAGATCTGAATGTAGAAGCGAATTCTATTTGGCAGCAGACAATTACTGTCAGTCACTCCAATATTGACAAAATGTCTGTGACTACAAAGCAGGGCCTTTTGGCGTTAAGTTCTTCTACTTTGGGTGGCGGATGCGGCGATTTCGGAGGCGATGCTTTCGAAGTAAGTTATACTCCGACCAACAAGAATACCGAATATAAGGATACGATTGTTATCACCGACGGTAAAACAGTTCCTTCAACCATTGAGATACCTGTTCGTTTATATGCGCAAGCATTGAATCAGTCGATTACGGGTTTTGAGTTGCCGACATCAGCCAATACAACGGATATTATTAGTCTTACGGCAACGGCAACAAGTGGTTTGGCAGTAACTTATTCTACTTCCAATGACCAAATAGCTCAAATCATCAATGATAATCAATTGATCTTTGTTGCAGCAGGTGAAGTTATGGTAACGGCAAGTCAGATAGGAGGTGGAGCATATAATGCCGCTCCCAATGTAGAAAAGACGATAGTTGCCAATAAGGTAACTCCGGCTATAGTAGAAAATCCGGAAGTAGCAAAGATTCAATATACAGGAACGTTCAATAATAGTCAGTTATCCGCAGGAAAGGCAACGGTGACGTTGAGAGGTGTGGCTGATACGAAGGTGGATGGAACATTTACATGGACATCGCTTAATGGGGTAACGGTAACGGATGCACAGGGAAGTCATGACTATTCGATTACGTTCACTCCGACGGATGGCGGAATGTATAATCCCACGACCTTTACGCAGAGTGTGACGATTAGTCGTGCGGATGGCAGTATTGAGATGAACGATGGTGAGGTAAAGGTAAAAGTTGCGGGCATCAACGATGAACTCGATGAGTGGAAGATTGATCTGGATGATTTGGTAAAAACGAAGGTTGTAGATGCTGTGGCAAATCGTGCGGGAGATGTAACGTATGAGGTGATCAGCGCGAATAAAGCAAATGCTGCGATAGACGGTGATAATAAGTTCTCGGCTACGCAAGCTGGTTCTTATACTATTCGTGCTACACAGGCACAGACCGATTATTATGAGGAGGCAACGGATGAGTTTACCGTAACGGTGAATAAGTTGACTCCGACGATTGTATTTGACAATACGGAAAATCCTCAGATCATCTATTCGGGCGACGTGATTGAGCAACCGGCTTACAGAAAGTACAACGGAAAGGAGATTGACCGTAATGTGCAATATGTATCCAGCGATCCGAGTATTACCGGCGCTATTCACGTAGAAGGAACAACGCTGACCGCTCGTAACGTAACGGCTCAGGAAGGTGGTGCAGTGGAAGTAACTATAACGGCATCGACTACGGAGGACGCCTTGTATAATGCGGCTGAGTTGACGGTGACGCATAACTATGCTGTACGCGCAAAACGTTCGCCGGTCTTTACGATGGAGGGTGTGGAGAATGCACCTGTTTCGAAGACACTGAATATTGGCGAAACGGCAATTATTACGTATAACGAGTTTACGAATGAGTTCCTTACAATAGGTACGGCATCGGAACACTCATATGTGTCTTATGTTCATGAACCGGCTAATCGCCGTGTTATCGTTACGGCTGTTAAAGGTACGATAGTTGGTGATGGCGTGCAGGAGATTATTGTTGATCAACCGGGTAATGATTACTTGTTCCCAAGAGATATCACTTATACGTTCACGGTTAAACGGAATGTGTCGGCACTTTCGCTGGACCCGTTGACGACTACGATGGAGGTAGAAGATACAGTAACAAGTATCTATAGCGGTTTGGCAAATACGGCTGAGACGGTTGCTTTCTCTTGTTCTCCGGAAGGAAGTATGAAGTATGAGAACGGCAAGTTGATCGCGTTGCAGGCAGGCACGAATACGGTTACTTTTTATCAACCGGCGACGGAATACTGGACGGGAGTCAGTCAGAGTAAGACGATTACGGTAAGCAGAAAAAATCCGAATGTGACGACTGCGTTGGCTAACCGTCACCCGTGGTACTCGATTATTGAGCATCCGTTTAGTTCGCTGAATACCGAAAAGGCGTTGAACATTGAGTCGAGCAATGAAAGTTTGGCAAAATATATCGCAGAGGAAGATAAGATCTATGTATATGGTACTTCGGGCAATGTGACGTTTACTGTTAAACAGGATGCCAACTACAAGTACAATGCAGTTAAGAACTACCAGAAGACGTTTGAGATCTTCCAGCCAAATAACCGTCTGCCGTTTACGTTGACCGAAAGCAACTTGAGCGATTATAAAGGTGGAGGTAAAGGAAATATCAAATGGGATGGAGGCGGTGTCATTGTCTATGGTGACCCGGAATATTTGAGTGGATACAGGGATTGGTCAGCCAAATATATTATTCTCAAGTTTGTGGGAGTGCCGGATAAACTGAGTTTCGATTTTGAAAACACGTCAAGTATCGCTACCCAATACGGCTGGCATTTCTATCAGAGCAGTAATGGTTCTGATTGGAATTTGATCAAGGAGTATCAAGATGCTTTAATGAATTCTACCGGTGGTACTTCTGAGGGTACCGAGAGCAATCTGCAGTTGGATCCGGCTACGCAGTATATCAAATTGGAGTATCATGGTAACTATGGTGGCCGATTTAAGAATGTGCATGTTACGGAGCGTAAGGAGATTGCGCCGCGAGATGCTACGA
>Ga0256405_10000396_pt1 | contig 145082 bp, 128 predicted proteins | sample RumenRJG_02DNA_FD_189096 | JGI IMG/M metagenome (GOLD analysis project Ga0256405, IMG submission 189096) | Bovine rumen microbial communities from Lethbridge, Alberta, Canada - RJG_02 | ecosystem: Host-associated > Mammals > Digestive system > Stomach > Rumen | place: Canada: Alberta... | reverse complement strand
CTCGTCTATGGAAAACTTTCAAAGAACTCTTTCCGTGCAACCGGGAAAACCGGAAGGCTGACGCCCCAAAATGGGCGAAAGCGAGTGCAAAGGTAACACTATTTTCCGAAACAGCAAACTTTTTACGGACTTTTTTTCGGAAAAATAAAAAAAATAACGAAAGGAAGGAACAACGACAGTGAAAAAAGGAAATAAAACGAAAAACACACATTATTATATATAACGCGCGCGGAAGAAAAAAAGAAGAAAGGGAAACAGACACAACAAAACTGGCGGACACGCCAAGCCACCCCTACCCTAAGACTGATAACCTGTGGCGGACAGCATACCAGCCGGCACGGAAAAGGCAAAGACTGCAACGGAACAAATCCTCATAACCGTCAGGTTATCAGAGGATATTGCAGCGAACGTCGGCAGAAAACGCAAGGGACGTTGGGCGAAAGGAGAACTTCCATTAACCAAAGTCGTACGAAGTTGTATACCAAACTCGTACGAGATTGGTCACCAAAGTCGTACGAGATTGCATACCAAAGTCGTACGAAGTTGCATACCAAACTCGTACGAGTTTGGTTAACGACGGAGGAACTTTCGGGGAACGAAAGGTGCAGGACTGCCGAATGAAAGATGCAGAACAGCGGAACGGATGGCGCATAAAGAACTGATAAAGAAAGAGAAAAGGGATTAGAAACAGGGAGATGCCGCTCTGTTGACACACGGAAATGCCATGAATATAAAGCGACAAATAGCGTAATGGGGTCTTACGTTTTGGAGCGGATTATTAAGAACGGAACGTTAAAATATATTATAATCCCTGAGTTATTTCTCTTTTTTGAACCATTTTATGTATCTTTGCGTAAGTATTTTTTTATTAAACTAAATAAGAACGCTTATGATTTACAAGATTATTGACATTGAAGGCATCGGTCCTGTTTATGCAGAGAAGTTGCTTGCTGCTGGTATTGAGACCGACAAGCAGTTGTTGGAGAAATGTGCCAAGCCTGCAGGGCGTAAGGCGCTTGAAGAGGAGACCGGAATCTCCGGTAAACTGATTTTGACATGGGCGAACCATGCCGACCTGATGCGTATTGACGGTGTTGGTCCTCAGTTCTCTGAACTGCTTGAGGCTGCTGGTGTTGATACGGTGAAGGAGTTCCGCCACCGGGTTGCGGAAAACCTCCAGCCGAAACTGGAAGAAGTGAACGGAGAGAAGCATCTTGTGGGACGCGTGCCCAGCTTGAAAGAGATTCAGGACATGATTGACCAGGCAAAAGCACTGGACCCCGTCATGGAGTATTAAATACTCTTTTCCGATTGAGTAAGTGGCAGGGAGCTTCGCGCGAAGCTTCCTGTCGTTTTTTTTGAAGGGGTTCGTGCAGCGATGGTATCGCTGCTTACGGGGGAAGGCGTTTTTTGAAGTATAATTCTGCTGATTCATTTGGGGCTTTTGCGGAGATAAATAGGTGTATATTAAGCATTTCTAAAAAGAAAAAAGGTCTGTTTGCGCAAAAAAAAACAAAATAAATTTCGGTATCACAGCAAAAACTTGTATATTTGCACACCCAAATGGGATGATATAGAATAATCATTACAATAAAACAAGCTAAGAATATGACAAAAGCAGAAATTATCAACGAGATTTCGAACCAGACAGGTATTCCCAAAAAGGATGTATCTATCACGGTTGAGTCACTGATGGAAGTGATTAAGAACAGTTTACTTGAGAAAGAGAATGTTTACCTTCGCGGTTTCGGTAGTTTCATTGTGAAGCACAGAGCAGAGAAAACAGCTCGCAACATTTCGAAGAACACGACGATTACTATTGCTGCCCACGACATTCCCAGTTTCAAACCCGCCAAGAGTTTTGTCAGCAAGATGAAGGGTGAATAAGAACGTTAGGAGCAGGTAAGAATATTTATTTTATTAACATAACACGACTTTATTATTATGCCAAACGGAAAAAAGAAGAAGGGCCACAAGATGGCTACTCACAAGCGTAAAAAAAGACTAAGAAAGAACAGACATAAGAACAAGTAAATCTTGTCAAGTCAGTCTTTCCGACTGAGAGGTATGCCAAACGGCTTTTTTGAGTAAGCCGATTGGCATGCCCTTTTTGGTATTCATTCACTAAGTTTAATCAAAGGAACATGACTAGCGAAGTAGTAATTGATGTGCAGGACAAGGACATTTCGATTGCGCTCATGGAGGACAAGAACCTCGTTGAGTATCAGTCGGAACCGCGTTCGGCATCATTCTCTGTCGGCAACATCTACATTGCGAAGGTGCGTAAGATCATGCCTGGTCTGAACGCCTGTTTTGTAGATGTGGGCTCTGAACGAGATGCCTTTCTTCACTACCTTGACTTAGGGAATCAGTTTAACTCTTATGCGAAGTATCTCAAACAAGTAGGGAGCGACAAGAAGAAACTTTATCCATTCTCCAAGGCATCACGCCTTCCCGACCTGCCGAAAGACGGCAACATTGCCACGACCCTTACGGTCGGTCAGGAAGTGATGGTGCAAATTGTAAAGGAACCTATTTCGACGAAAGGTCCACGACTTACGGGTGAGCTCAGTTTTGCCGGAAGAAACATTGTGCTCATCCCCTTTAACGATAAAGTATCAGTCTCTTCAAAAATCAAGAGCGGCGAAGAGCGTGCCCGCCTCAAACAACTCATTCAGAGCATCAAGCCCAAGAACTTCGGCGTTATCGTAAGAACCGTTGCCGAGGGAAAACGTGTAGCAGAACTCGACTCTGAACTGAAAGTGCTTTTGAAGCGCTGGGAAGACGCCATCACCAAAGTTCAGAAGACGGAAACCCGTCCGCAGCTGGTGTTTGAAGAGACAGGAAGAGCGGTAGCCATGCTCCGCGACCTCTTCAACCCTACTTATGAGAACATTTATGTGAACAATGAGGAAGTCTGCAATGAGGTGAAGCACTATATTTCACTCATAGCCCCTGAAAAGGCGAATATAGTGAAGCTCTACACAGGCAACACTCCCATCTTCGACAATTTCAACATCACGAAACAACAGAAGTCCAGTTTCGGAAAGATTGTCAACTACAAGAAGGGAGCATATCTCATCATTGAACACACCGAAGCCATGCACGTGGTTGACGTCAACAGCGGAATCCGCACGCGCTCGGAAAACGGTCAGGAAGCCAACGCCCTCGAAGTGAACTTAGGAGCTGCCGACGAATTGGCACGACAGCTACGCCTTCGCGACATGGGCGGAATCATCGTCGTTGACTTCATCGACATGAACAAGGCGGAAGACCGGCAAATCCTCTATGAGCGCATGTGCAAGAACATGCAGACCGACCGCGCACGTCACAACATCCTCCCCTTGTCGAAGTTCGGACTGATGCAGATTACCCGTCAGCGAGTACGTCCGGCAGTCGATGTCAATGTGGAGGAGACCTGTCCGAGCTGCTTCGGAAGTGGAAAGATCAAATCGAGCATTCTTTTCACAGACCAACTTGAGAGTAAAATTGACAACATGGTCAACAAGATCGGCATCAAGAAATTCTATTTGCACGTACACCCCTACGTCGCAGCCTTCATCAACCAAGGCTTTATCAGCCTGAAACGAAGATGGCAGATGAAATACGGGTTGGGCGTGCATGTCATCTCCTCGCAGAAACTCGGATTCCTGCAATACGAGTTCTACGACGATAAGCGGCAGTTTATCGACATGAAAGAGGAAAACGACAAACACTAAAAACGGCGAGGAGTTCACCCCAAAAAGGTTGAACTCCTCGCTGTTTTCTTACGCCTCTACCCTGCTCCGTGATTTTCAGGGAAAGCCTATCCCTGCGACGGTTTGAGGTAGAACCCCGAAGTCAAGTTTTCATACCATTCCGACCGTCTATGGTTCTCCCCTTCCAACACCGCTTCCGTACGCTCCAGTTCCCGCACGGGATGCTTGGCGAATGCCAGCAGATAGCGCCGCGGAGCCTTTTGTGGTGTAGTACGCACCGCACATATTCGCGTCTGAAACAAACCAGCCAGCCGCGCTTCGTCCTGAAAATCCGCAAGACAATCGAAAGGTATGATTGAGGAAAACACCCCGTCGTCCGTCAGCAGACGCGAGACAGCCTTGAACAAATCCGCATAAGTCAACGTGTCAGTATGCCGAGCCGTCCTGCGCGCCATGTCCGGATTCTTCAACGAATGGTTGAAATAAGGCGGATTGGAGACTATCGAATCAAAGAACGCCGTTTTCCCATGACCTTCCACGAGAGCCCCTCCTCCCTTTTCACGCATAAAATCCAATGCACCGACATGTTCTATTTCTATACGCTCCGAAAAAGGCGAATCAGACACATTTTCCATTGCCTGCCTGCATGCCACGTCATCAATATCTATCCCCGTCACGCGAGCATCAGGAAAACGCTGTGCCATCATCAAGGCGATGAGTCCCGTCCCCGTCCCGATATCCAAGATTTGCCGACCGCCGGCAGCCCATGCCCCCAGCAGCACGCCATCGGTACCCACTTTCATCGCACACGCACCCTGCCTGACCGTGAATTGCTGAAACTTGAAGTAATCGTTAGACATCGTGAAACCCATTTACTGCGACAAAGTTACTGCAAAGTATAGAAAACACGAAATAAAACCGAGACAAATTCACGACAGGAAGAAACGCCCCCCTCCCCCTACCCCCTCACGCCTTCTATCCATAGGCAGCCGAAACAGGCGACAGAATGTTGAAAATCCCTAAATATTCGGTCGCATTTCCGTTTTCTCGTTTTTATTGAGTAACTTTGTCGCGTAATAGCTTCAAAGCGCCTGTCATAGGGAAAAATAAAGCAACTTTTATTTTGTATTCTCTATACTTTGCAGTAACTTTGTCGCTCAAAAAAACATAACAGGATACGAAGAAGATGAACAAAGAAAAGAACAATACATTCCAGATGATTGTTGACTATGAAGGTGATGTGAATAATCTTTTCAAGATTGAGCCTCCTGAAGAAACGCCTATTCTGGCGACCCGAAACATGGTGCTCTTTCCCGGCATCATCTCCCCCATTCTCGTAGGGCGTGCCAACAGTCTGAACTTGATTAACTATCTGCAACAGCATGAGAATGTTGTCTTTGCCATATTTTGTCAGCGCGATGCCAACATTGACCATCCCATAAGCAGCGACCTCTTTGAGTATGGTGTATATGCCAAATTACTCAAAGTGCTTGACATGCCCGGACCCGGCAAGAATGTGACCGTCATCGTGCAAGGACTGGGACGCTGCCAACTGCATGAACTGAAAAGAACCCGTCCCTATCTCGTAGGCAGGACATCACTTGCAGTGGAAGCCTTTCCCGAACCGAACGATGCGGAATATGCCGCAGCTGTCGAGGACTTAAACAAGACAACGATAGAATATGTGCACGAGAACGAGGAAATTCCCGACGAGTCGCAGTTTGCCATAACGAACATCAGCAACCCGATTGTTTCTGTGAACTTTGTGTGTGCGAACATGCCATTCAGCATCCGCGACAAAGTCAAGCTTCTCGAGTTCAGCAGCATGAAAGAGCGCGTGTTCGGCGTATTGAAAGTCCTCAACAAGGAATTGCAGTTGCTCCGCCTGAAACAAAACATCCGTTCAAAAACACGAGAAGACATCGATGAGCAGCAACGGGAATACTTTCTCCAGCAGCAGATAAAGAACATCAAAGAGGAGTTGGGCAACGGAGAAGGTTCGCCCGAACGGATGGAACTTTTGGAGAAAGCGAAAGGAAAGAAATGGTCGGAGGAAGTGGAAAAAGTATTCCACAAGGAATTGGAGAAACTGGACATGCTACATCCGCAAGGTCCGGAATACAGCGTGCAGATGAACTATCTGCAGACGATGGTTGACCTGCCTTGGGGCGAATACACCGAAGACGACCTGAACATCAAGCGTGCAGAACGCATTCTCAACCGCGACCATTACGGAATGGAGAAAGTGAAAGAACGCATACTCGAATACATGGCAGTGCTCGCACTCAGAGGCGACCTGAAATCGCCCATCCTCTGTCTGTACGGACCTCCGGGAGTCGGAAAGACGAGTCTGGGAAAGAGCATCGCCTCGGCTATGAACCGCAAATACGTGCGTGTGTCATTGGGCGGTCTGCACGATGAGAGCGAAATACGCGGACACCGCCGCACATACGTCGGTGCCATGCCTGGACGTATCATCAAGAGCATCCAGAAAGCCGGTTCGTCCAACCCCGTCTTCATACTCGACGAGATAGACAAGGTGACACAGAACACCATCCATGGCGACCCTGCGTCTGCCCTGCTCGAGGTGCTCGACCCTGAACAGAACAACGCATTCCACGACAATTACCTTGACGTGGATTACGACCTTTCGAAGGTCATGTTCATCGCTACCGCCAACGACCTCAACACCATTCCACGCCCACTGCTCGACCGCATGGAGATTATCGAAGTGAGCGGCTACATTACGGAAGAGAAAATCGAGATAGCCAAGCGGCACCTCATACCACGCGAACTTGAGAACACCGGTTTGAACCAACTCAAAGAAAAACCTTCGTTCAACAAAGGAGCCATCGAGAAAATCATTGAGCAATATACGCGGGAGAGCGGTGTCCGCCTGTTAGAGAAGCAAATCAACAAAGCTTTCCGGAAAATCGCATTCCAGATTGCACTCAACAAAGACGTTTCATTCAGCAAAATATCTGCAGACAAGATAGAGGGACTGCTGGGCAAACCGCCATTTTATCGCGACATCTATCAAGGAAATGACTATGCCGGAGTGGTCACCGGACTGGCATGGACGAGCGTTGGCGGAGAAATTCTCTTTATCGAGACATCGCTCAGCAAAGGCAAAGGCTCGAAACTGACCCTCACCGGAAATCTCGGCGACGTGATGAAGGAATCGGCAGTCATCGCGCTGGAATACATCAAAGCCCATGTAGATATCCTGAAGATAGACTATCGTCTGTTTGACCAATGGAATATCCATATCCACGTGCCGGAAGGCGCCACCCCGAAAGACGGTCCGTCGGCAGGTATCACCATCGCCACCTCCATCGCTTCTGCACTCACCCAGCGGAAGGTGCGCAAGAATACAGCCATGACAGGCGAAATCACCCTGCGCGGAAAAGTGCTGCCCGTCGGAGGCATCAAAGAGAAGATTCTCGCAGCCAAGAGGGCTGGCATTACAGATATCGTCATCTGCAAAGACAACAAGAAAGATATTGACGAAATACCTGCCATGTATCTCAACGGCATTGAGTTCCACTACGTCGAGAACATACAGGACGTATGGAAATTTGCCCTGACAAACGAGAAAGTTAAGCACCCCATCAAGTTGGACATAGAGGAAGAGGAAAAAGACAAGTGACATTCGAACTGCAACATACAGACAAAGCATCTGACGCCAGAACGGGACTGATTACCACCGCGCATGGTCAGATAAAGACACCCATCTTCATGCCTGTCGGAACATGCGGGTCGGTCAAAGGCGTCCACTTCTCCGAACTTACGGAACAAGTGCAGGCGCAAATCATCTTGGGAAACACCTACCACCTGTATCTGCGACCGGGTCTGGACGTTCTAAAATCGGCTGGAGGACTGCATCGGTTCAACACATGGGACAAACCCATATTGACAGACTCCGGAGGCTTTCAGGTGTTTTCGCTCACCGGAATCCGGAAACTGCGCGAAGAAGGCTGCGAGTTCCGTTCACACATTGATGGGTCGAAACATATCTTCACCCCTGAAAACGTGATGGATACGGAACGGATTATCGGCGCCGACATTATGATGGCGCTCGATGAATGCCCACCGGGACAGAGCGACTATCAATATGCCAAGAAAAGCCTCGGATTGACTGAACGGTGGCTTGACCGGTGCATCAAGCGATTCAACGAGACCGAACCGTTGTACGGATACGAACAAAGCCTGTTCCCCATCGTACAAGGCTGCACGTTCAAGGACTTGCGAAGTGAGGCGGCGAAGTTTGTTGCCGACAAAGGTGCAGACGGAAATGCCATCGGAGGACTGGCAGTCGGCGAACCGACAGAAGTGATGTACGAAATGATAGAAGTGGTGAATGCTATTCTCCCAAAAGACAAGCCCCGCTATCTGATGGGAGTAGGAACGCCGCAGAACATTCTCGAAGCCATAGAGCGAGGAGTGGATATGTTCGACTGTGTGATGCCGACACGCAACGGACGCAACGCCATGCTCTTCACCTATCAAGGAACGATGAACATGCGCAACAAAAAATGGGAAAAAGACTTCTCACCCATTGATGCCGACGGCTGCGAGATAGACCGACTCCACTCCAAAGCCTATCTGCACCATTTGTTCAAGGCACAGGAACTGCTTGCCATGCAGATAGCAAGCATTCACAATCTGGCGTTCTACCTGCGACTCGTCGGCGACGCAAGAAAACATATCGAGCAGGGTGATTTCACGACCTGGAAGGCAAGTGTCATCCATCAATTAGGACAACGGATATGAAAGGAATGGGAACAAAAATGAACGATGCGCTCCATCGGTTGCAGGAAAACGGCAGACACATCAAAGAACGTCTGACGTGGATTCCCGTTCTTACCAATTGGTGCAAGACACATTTGGGATGGCTCAATCCCCGAAGATACATCAAGCGGTTGGATTGGTACATCATCAAGAAGTTCATTGGAACCTATATATTCTCGATTATCTTGATTATCTCTATCTCCATCGTCTTCGACGTAAACGAGAATCTTGCCAAATTCACGCAATACCATGCGCCTTTCCGGGCTATCGCACTCGATTACTATGCAAATTTCGTTCCCTACTTTGCCAACCTTTTCAGCCCGTTGTTTGTCTTTATCGCCGTTATTTTCTTCACCTCAAAACTGGCAGGGAACTCTGAAATCATTTCCATGCTCGCCTCAGGCATTTCGTTCAAGCGAATCATGCGTCCATATATGATTTCCTGTGTCCTGATATCACTCGTCACTTTCTATCTTGGCGCATACGTCATCCCGCACGGAACGGTTATCAGGCAGAACTTCGAGGCGATGTACAAAAATAAGAAAAGGAATACTGCTGCCGAGAATGTGCAGCTGCAAGTAGGAAACGGCGTGATTGCCTACATCCAGCACTACGACGATAACCACAAACGGGGATACGGATTCTGTCTGGACAAGTTTGAGAACAAAAAGCTTGTCCAGCACATGACAGCAACGGAAATTCAATACGATACCATCTCCGAAAGCAAGTATCACTGGAAAGCACGCAACTGGAAAATCAGAAGCCTGCACGGACTTCGTGAGAAAATCACCAGCGGAACCGTCATGGATACCGTTATTCAGATGGAACCTACCGACTTGGTTTATTCGAAAGGGCAGCAGGAGACGTTCACCAGTCCGCAACTCAGAGAATATATCAGCAAGCAACAGAGCAGAGGCTCAGGAAATGTCGTGCAATATGAGGTGGAATATCACAAGCGCATAGCCTCCTCGTTCGCATCATTCATCCTAACCATTATCGGTCTCTCGCTCTCTGCCCGCAAGCGCAAGGGCGGCATGGGCTTATACCTGGGAATCGGATTGGCATTGAGTTTCGCCTATATCCTGCTTCAGACCGTATCGTCAACCTTTGCCATCAATTCCGGATGGCCGGCTATGCTCGCAGCATGGCTCCCGAACATCCTGTTTGCCATCATTGCCTATTTCTGTTATCGTAATGCGCCCAATTAAAAAAGATGAACGATGTATTTTGATGAACTGAATCTCAACCCAAATATTTTGGATGCACTCGACGACATGAGGTTCGAAGAATGCACACCCATACAGGAGAAATGTATTCCGCAGATTCTTGACGGCCGTGATGTAATGGGAATAGCCCAAACCGGCACGGGGAAGACTGCCGCCTATCTCCTCCCCATCCTCAGTCTGCTGGACGACGGATATTATCCTAAAGATGCCATCAACTGTATCATCATGAGCCCTACACGCGAATTGGCGCAGCAAATAGACCAAGCCATGCAGGGGTTCGGCTACTATCTGGATGATGTCAGCAGCGTAGCCGTCTATGGCGGCAACGACGGCACACGGTTTGACCAAGAGACAAAGGGACTGAGTCTGGGCGCAGAGATTATCATCGCTACACCAGGAAGATTCCTGAGCCATCTCAAAATGGGGCACGCCGACCTGTCGCGCGTCTCTTTCTGCGTGCTCGACGAAGCCGACCGGATGCTGGACATGGGTTTTTATGATGATATCCTGAAAATAAAGAAACTGTTGCCTGACACCTGTCAGACAGTCATGTTCTCCGCTACGATGCCCGACAAGATTGGAATGCTGGCAAAGAATATGCTGAAGAATCCTGTCGAGATAAAAATTGCAGTCAGCCAACCCGCAGAGAAAATCAGCCAAACAGCCTATGTTTGCCATGAGAGCCAGAAACTTGGAATCATCGAGCATCTGTTCAAAGACAACCAATTGAAACGGGTTATTATCTTCTCCAGTTCAAAGGTCAAGGTGAAAGAAATCAACCGCTCTTTAAGGCGGATGGAGATTAACAGCGACGAGATGCATGCCGACCTGCAGCAGTCACAACGCGACGATGTGATGCACAGATTCAAGAATCGCCATATTGACGTGCTCGTTGCAACCGACATCGTTGCCAGGGGCATTGACATTGACAACATTGCGACCGTCATCAACTACGACGTTCCGCATGATGCCGAAGACTACATACACCGCATCGGACGAACGGCACGGGCAGACCAAGCCGGGCAAGCCATCACTTTCGTGAGAGGTGCAGACATCGGAAAGTTCATGGCAATTGAGAAATTCATGCACCACGTCGTCACAAAACTCCCATTGCCTGAGGGCATGGGCGACGCTCCGGAGTATAAAGCTCAACCCGAGAAAAAGCGCACACACTACTCAAGGGGAAAAGGACGGAACGACAGGAACAGAAAAAGGAACAACAAATCGAACCAAGCCAAAAGACAAAAATATGAAAAATAAAAAGAGACGCATCCTTGTCGCATTAGGAACCATTGCGGCATTGATTGCCGGTATCATTTACTACTATTTCTTCACTTCACTTACAAGTGGGAAAGATACACATTATATATATATAGATGAAGATGACAACATCGATTCTGTCTATGCGCAACTCCAACCCGTCGCAACAAACAAGGGAATGACGGGTTTCCGGACACTTGTGCGTCACAGCCAATACGATGAGCATATACGGACCGGACGATATGCCATCAAGCCCGGAGAAAGCGCATTCACAACCTTCCGCAAACTGAAAAACGGAATACAAGAACCCGTCATGCTGGTTATCCCATGTGTGCGCACGATGGACCGACTCGCCGGAACCATATCGAAGAAAATGATGGTGGACAGTCTTTCACTCTATCGGGCTTTGAGCAGTCAGAACGTCTGCGAGAAACTGGGATATGACACGACGACCATTGCCTGCATGTTCATTCCAAATACGTATGAAGTATTTTGGAATATGCCGATAGAAAAATTTCTGGAACGGATGCAGAAGGAAAGCAAGAAGTTCTGGACAAAGGCAAGAACACAGAAAGCTAAGGACATGGGGCTCACACATGAAGAAGTCATTACGCTGGCAAGCATCGTTGACGAAGAGACGTCCAACGATGCAGAAAAACCGGTGATTGCAGGATTATACTATAACCGACTCATGCTTCGCAACAGCGAATATCCCGACGGAATGCCCCTGCAGGCTGACCCAACCATCAAATTCGCATTGAAGCGTTTCGAACTGAAACGCATCTACACAAATATGTTGCGCACACAAAGCCCGTACAACACTTATCTCAACGCCGGACTGCCTCCCGGACCGATTCGCATTCCGACGATTGCCGGCATCGATGCCGTGCTCAACTATGACAAGCATGACTATCTCTACATGTGCGCAAAGGAAGACCTCAGCGGCACGCATAACTTTGCAGCCACCTATCAGGAGCATCTCGCCAATGCGGCAAAATATGCCAAAGCACTTAATGAGAGAGGTATCAGATAGCCTGCACATAGCGCCATCCAACCGACTTTCCAAAGGAGCGTAAGTACCTATAAATAAAAAAGAAACGCCCGTTCTTCACAGAGGAGGCGTTTCATCTCAATAGGTATTAGCTTTTTAAAGGTAAAAAGATTGTATTCAGGATAACGGTGCAAATATAGATATATTTTTTGAAACCCACAAATAATTTATCATTTTTTTTTGCGAAATTGTCGTGTTTTGTTATTTATTCTTCTTTTTTTTTGATAATTCAACAAAAAAACACTTCATAAACGAATCATTTCTCAACTAATTTCGAGAAATGATGATTTCCTTTTACATAATATTGCCAAAGGATGGAATGAGCATACATCCCCATTGCCGTTTCCTCTGCCCTACTCTGTTGAATCTGCTCACGGTCAGCGGAAAAATCTTTTCGCCATGCCTTGAATGCCCGTCGGGCGCGATATACCGCCTTGAACTCCCCGACGTTCCGATCCAACAAAAGCATCTTCCATGCTGCCAGATAATCCAGGAACCACCGCCAGCGCATCACATGCCTCAGCTCACTTTCGGGAAGGTTTTTATAGAGCATCGTCAGGTTGTTCCGGAAATTCAGGAAGGTTTTCATCGGATTGCCCTTCGGCAAGCTGCCGCCTCCTAAATGATAGACCACACTCTCCGGAATGCAATATATCTTCCGTCCGCGCAACCTCAGGCGCCAGCAAAGGTCTATCTCTTCATTATGGGCGAAGAAACGTGCATCCAATCCACCGACATCCGCATAGTCTTTAGCACGGATGAACAGACATGCGCCTGTTGCCCAGAAAATTTCCTGCCGATAGTCGTACTGCCCATTATCTTCCTCCAAGGTATCGAATATGCGACCGCGACAAAACGGATATCCATAACGGTCGATGAATCCGCCTGAGGCACCGGCATACTCAAAGAAATCTTTGTCTGTCAGTGAAAGGAGTTTCGGCTGGCATGCCGCCACTTCCTCATGGCTATCCATGAATTCAATCAGGGGTGTCAGCCAATGATGCGTCACCTCGACATCGCTGTTCAGCAACACAAAATACTCGGCATCTATCTCTGCCAAAGCCCGATTATATCCTTCGGCAAAGCCCCAGTTCTTTTCCAATCGAATCAGCTTGACCTCCGAAGCATAATGCTGCTGAAGGAAGTCCACGGAATCGTCGGTTGACGCATTGTCTGCCACATAGATATCGGCATCAGCCCGCGAATAGTCGAGCACGGACGGCAGATACTCGGCAAGCATCTTCCTACCGTTCCAGTTCAGTATAACAATCGCAACTCGCTTCATACATTTTATATTATTACAGCTCTCAGGGCATCACCGCCACGGTTGAAATCCCCCAGTCTCACCTGCAGCAACTGGTTATCATACGCTTCATCAGCCTCTGCCGGCGGCAACTCCACTCTGACGTAATTTCTCGTAAACCCATGCATCGCCTTTCCCCGAACCGCTTTTTCAAACAACACTTCTGCCGTCTGCCCGATATGCTTTTCATAAAAAGCATGCGTCTTTTCATCGGACAGCTCAAGCAAGCGATGACTTCTTTGGCGCTTATCGGCTTCTGAGACCACGTGGGGAATCTTCAGCGCAGCTGTTCCCGGACGCTCACTATAGGGGAACACATGCAACTGGGTCACATCCAACGAGCGCAGGAATTCGTATGTCTCCTCAAAAAAAGCCGGTTCCTCGCCCCGCGTTCCAACCATCACGTCCACTCCGATAAAAGCATCGGGCATACGTTCCTTTATCCGGTGAATCTTATGCGCGAACAAAGCGGTGTCGTATCGGCGGTGCATCAGTTTCAGCACAGCATCCGAACCGCTCTGCAACGGTATATGAAAATGCGGCATGAAGGCGCGACTCGCTGCACAATAGTCAATCAGTTCGTCGGAAAGCAAATCGGGCTCCAGGCTGCTGATGCGGAAACGCTGTATGCCTTCCACACCATCCAAAGCCTTTACCAAATCGAGAAAACTTTCGTTCGTCGTGCGCCCGAAGTCACCGATATTCACTCCCGTGAGCACAATCTCCTTCCCTCCCTCGCGCGCTGCCTGTTCTGCCTGCTCAACCAAGGAGGCAACGGAAGGATTACGACTGAATCCACGCGCATAAGGTATCGTGCAATAGGTGCAGAAATAATTGCATCCGTCCTGCACTTTCAGAAAATAGCGGGTACGATTGCCGCGAGAACAACTCGGTGCAAACGACTTGATATCTTTCGACTTGACGGAATGACAAAGATGCAGACTCTCCCTCTCCTGCCCCTCTCCTACTTGCCGTGCCTCTTTCATCACCCATGCGTCTGAAAGGAATTGCACCAGATGCTGCTTCTCATCCGAACCAAGCACCAAATCGACACCATCCATCCGGCTCACCTGTTCGGGTTCCAACTGGGCATAACACCCCGTAACGACCACGAACGCTCCCGGATGTTGGCGCACCATCCGCCTGATAATCTGCCGACACTTGCGGTCAGCCACATCGGTCACCGAGCAAGTATTGATCAGACAAATATCTGCCTGCTCGCCATGCCGGACCGTACGCACCCCCATCTCCTGAAGCAGTTTCCCGAAGGTGGATGTCTCGGAGAAATTCAGCTTGCAGCCCAATGTGTAATAGGCTGCCGTCTTGCCTTGAAAAGCCGAAGAATCTATCATCTTTTGATTATTGTTTCGTCACCGCTTTCGCCGTAAATACGACACAAAGGTAAGCAATATTATTGGATTTCAGAAACGAACCTGCCTATTTTGCCACCACGTAGATTCAACTCCAAAATACAACTACGTCTGCAAAGGTGCAAGAAAAAGTATTATTTACGGCTTTAAATATCTGTTTTCTACATCAAAGGTTTCCATTTTGTAAGTCCTGCTTTTGGAGGAAATTATTTGGAACGTTCTATGTAAAGGAAGAGCCTTTTCAATAGCATATTCTGTCATAACTTGTGAAAAACAACTTGTACAGACATTACAAGTAAAAACAATATCTTAATTCGTTTCATAATTACCTAATTTTAAAATTTTGTTTACAATGAATCACGTTGTTCTCGCTTAGTCTCAAATTGAATTCCGTGTAGTAGTCGCCAATAGGTAAAGGTTGGATCGCTTCTTCTTTCATGACCAAGGGATAGGTCGGAGAAAGATTCTCGTCCGTCATCCATGGACAGATAAATGTTCGGGAATCATGGGCAAAGATGTATTCCATTATAAAAAGAATATAGTAGCTGATTTCCCAAGACTTTCCCAAATCGCTTCCGTTGGATGAATATACTCGAAAAACATCTTCACCGAAAAGTGAGCCCCAATCATTAATTGAATAGTGAGCATCGGTGTTGTTATAGATTGTCAGCCTGAAAATGATATTCTCTCCCTGTCTGAACTCATTTTTTGGATTGCCATTTTCATCTTCTAAACGAAACTGAATCGTAAAATCTTCCGTTTCCTCACTGCTGCACGCCGTCACCACCATGCCCATCGCAAGGAGTAGCAGGGCGGAAAAAAGGAGTTGGCGCCACGGTTCGAATCTTTGTCTTTGTTTCATAGTCTGATATGTTTTAATGGGTTAAATCATTGATTTATATAAACTTGTTGTTTGCAAATATACGAAAAAAGAATTTGTTTTCCCAATTTTTCGACGAGTGATTTTTTTGACCCCTCAACTCCTCTTCATTGTTATTTCCTTTCAATTTTTGTTATTTCTATTTCAACAATAACAAATAGCCCAGTATCAATATTAGGAATTATTTGTCTAAAAACTTTAAATGCTATGATGCAACCCTCTTCGAGATTATAGGAATTCCCTTGCGGGAGTGGGGTAAAAAGAAACTGAGCATTCTCCCTCAAACGTTCAGAAAGTTTGTCGTCTTTAACAGAATGGATAATTTTTGCCCTTCCCAAATTCTCCGAAGAATCAAAGGCTAAAACTTTTGCCGTGTAATGGATATTATCCCCCTCACTACCATCCTCATCACTGCTGCACGCCGTCACCGCCATGCCCATCGTAAGGAACAGCAGGGCGGAGAAAAGGAGTTGCCGCCACGATTCGAATCGTTGTCTTTGTTTCATAGTCTGATATGTTTTAATGGGTTAAATCATTGATTTATATAAACTTGTTGTTTGCAAATATACGAAAAAAGAATTTGTTTCCCAATTTTTTCGGTATCAAAAAACACTTCTTCCCACTTTTCGCTGAAAAAAAGCGGAAAATATTAATAAAATTAACAAATATTATCTATTTGCAAAATACTGTATATCAACAGTTTACAAAAAAGTTACACTTAATGCATAAAAAAAAACGAAAAAAAAGAGCGGTGTATCAAAAAAATATTTACCTTTGCAACGTTTTAATAAACATGATTGTTTTACAGATTTAAAAAGAAAAGAAAATGAAAAAATTAGTTTTTGCAGTTGTAGCTTTCGCAGCTATCTCTTTCGCAGCAACATCTTGTGATCAGACAAAGAAGACTGAAGCTCCTGTTGACACAACAGCAGTTGAGGAAGTTGTTGACACAAACGCAGTTGAGGAAGTTGTTGACTCAGCAGCAGCAGTTGTTGAAGAGGCTGTTGAAGAAGTTAAGGAGTAATCCTACGACTCAATTCGAGAAAAACGACCGCCGGACGATAGTTCGGCGGTTTTTTTATTTCCATGAATCCGTTGAACACAAGCCGGGACTCAGTATTTGTTCTTCCACAAACCAAATCAAGTTGAATTGATGACCAAATCAAGTTGAATTGCCACATAAAAGTTCAACATTCAAAAAGCAAATTCAGTGAAATTGATCACCAAATTCAGTGAAATTGGTCATCAAATTCAGTGAATTTGGTTGGAGAGACAAAAAGAAAATGCCACTGAAACATGGCAAACGCTCAGGTTTCAGGGGCATTATTTCATGGTGATATTCAGTCAAAGGCAAATCAATTCTTCATGAATTGCCGTCAGAACTGAAATCTGATTGCTTACCAAAGGTCAAGACGCTGCTCTTTCGGGATAAACATCTTGTCGCCTTCTTTCACGCCGAATGCTTCGTACCACATATCAACGTGTGGCAGCGCACCATTTACTCGCCATTCGCCCAGAGAGTGCGGGTCGGTCTTCACGCGGTTGCGGATTTCCTGCTCGGTGATGTTTTGTCCCCACACACCGGCGTAAGCGATAAAGAAGCGCTGGTCGCCAGTCAGTCCATCCTTCACTTTCAGCGGTTTCTTGGCTGTCGCGTTCTTGTATCCATACCATGCCACTTGCAGTCCGCCGTGGTCAGCCAGGTTTTCGCCGAGCGTGAAATGTCCGTTGGCATTCAGGTCGGGCAGCACCTTGATGTTCGAGAAGAAGTTGGCATACATTTCTGCACGCTCCTCAAATCCCTTGGCATCTTCTGCTGTCCACCAGTCCTTCATATAGCCTTCCGAGTCGAATTGGCGACCTTTGTCGTCAAATCCGTGCGTCATCTCGTGTCCGATAACGACACCGATTGCTCCATAGTTGAATGCCTCGTCAGCCTTCGGGTCGAAGAACGGATACTGGAGAATGCCAGCCGGGAAGCAGATTTCGTTGGTCGTCGGATTGTAGTATGCATTGACGGTCTGCGGTGTCATGTACCACTCGTCACGGTCAACCGGTTTACCTGCCTTTTCGGCAATGTGCAGATTGTTTCTCCATTGGCGACAAGCCATTACGTTTTCATAATAAGATTTCTGCGGATTGATTTGCAGCGAGGAGTAGTCGCGCCATTTGTTGGGATAGCCAATCTTAACGTAGAAAGTGCTCAACTTCTTGTGTGCGTTGGCTTTTGTCTCTGCTCCCATCCATTTCTGTGCATCGATACGCTCGCCCAGTGCAATCTGGAGATTCTTAACAAGCTGCTCCATGATTTTCTTTGAAGAAGCCGGGAAGTAGCGGTCGCAATACATTTTTCCGAGAGCCTCTCCCATAACACTTTGCACGCTGTTGGTTGCACGCTTCCAGAGCGGATAGTCCTCTTTCCGTCCCGACATGGTCTTTCCGAAGAATTCGAAGTTGGCTTCACGAATCTCATCAGAGAGCAGCGATGCCGAACTGGTAATCACATCCCACTGCATGTAAGCCTTCAGGTCGTCTGCGTTGAGTGCTGCCGACAGTTTGTCGAGTCCTTCCATGAATTTGGGCTGTCCCACAATCATTTCCTGAATATACTCGCTCTTCACGCCCTCGGCATTAGCCAATACCTCGAGCGGAATGTTCGGATAGTTTGTCTGGAACTCCTTCAGCGTCATCTTGTTGTAGTTCGACTGCGGGTCGCGCAACTCGGTGCGACTCTTCGAAATCAGTGCCAGAGCCGTCTCGTAGCGGAAGATGGCATCACGCTTTTCAATGGCATCATCTTCATCGAATCCGAAGAGTTTAAACATCTTCACGATGTGCTTTTTATATGCTTCACGAATCTTCACCGTAGCCTCGTCGTTGTTCAGGTAGTAGTCTTTCTGTCCGAGTGTAAGACCGCCCTGACTCACGTGGAAGATATTCATCGTCACGTTTTTAGCATCTGCGCTAAATCCCGAACCGAATGGAACACCATAACCAAAGACAGCATATTTCTTCTGGATTTTGAACAAGTCGTCTTTCGTATCGGCTTCTTCCATCTCGTCCAACAAAGGCTTCACGGGTGCGATACCCTCTTTGTTCCGACGTTCAGCATCCATTGCCAGTTTGTAGAAATCAGAGAGTTTGCGCTCTGTCGTTCCCTCCGCAAATTTCTTTTTCTGAAGCTCGTCCAGAATAGAATTGATGCGCTTGTTGTTGTCCTCCTGCAGCTGGTCGAAGCTACCGAACCGTGAATAGGCAGCAGGGAGCGGATTGCGTTTCTGCCATCCTCCCGTCGCATACATGTAGAAGTCGTCCTGCGGCTTCACGGTTTTGTCCATGTTCTCAGGTTTGATTCCCGGCTGGTTTTGCGCCGAGACTGCCATTGATGTCATTGCAATAGCCATTAGTGTCAATAATTTTTTCATTGTTTCAGTATTTATGATTAGGGTTATATGTTGCAAAGATAAACATTTTCCGAAAAAGTATCTACACATTGTTTGTTAATAAATACAAACTCGGAAAAATATAGGAGTTACATAGGAGGCATGTAGGAGGTGGTGAGTAGGCAAAAAGGGAACTGTCCGTCACTATATAATAAAATGTGTTAACGCTTTATTGAATGATTTTGAATCGTATTCTGAACGTACGTGTATCGTTATCCCAATTGGTTCCCAACATCTCGAACTTCCCGATTTGCGAGGTTGAACGGACGTGCTTTCCGATGCACGGGCATACGTCGAAGTCGCCTATTCTCACCAAGCGTATGGTGTCGCTGGCATCTTCGGGCAAACGGTCGGCATCAACCTCATCGGGGAGCTCATCTCTCGTCACATACTCGAAAGTCACCGGCAGGTCTTCGGCTATCAGTTCGTTCATGCGCCGCTCTATTTCCCGCTCCTCTTTCCTGTCGGGCTTATGGTCAACGACATAGCTGATTTTACTCTTCTTGCGCTCGATGTGTGCATTGCGCGACCGCTCACAACCAAACATCCGCACCATCAGTTGGTTCAGCAGGTGCTCAGCCGTGTGTGCCGGAGGAAATTCTTCCTTGTTGTGGTCATTGAACAGATAGTCTTCGTCTTTCATTCCTGGTATCTATTTTTGGTCTGTCATTTTCCATACTCTTCCTGACAAGGCTGGGATTTCCATTTTTACCATAGCGTCTGCCTGAAGTTCGAAGTTGCGTTGCTCTTCCGTCAGCAGGTCAACGGCGTGGAAATGCCTTCCCCGTATCTGCATGTAGTCGATGGCGTGTTGCGGTATGAATACTTCGGTGCGTATCGCCCGTTCAGAGAAATTGGCAACAACGAGCAGCATCTCCCTGCCCTCTTTTCTAAGGAAAGCGAACTGCTGACTGCCAAGCTGCGGGTTGACATACATCAGGTCGAACATTTTTCCCTTCGTCACCGCTTTTTCTTGTTGCGCAAGATGAAAGATGTGGCGATAGGAATGCGCAAGTTTCTTTTGCTCTTCTGTCTGTTTCTCCCGTTCGAAATAGCCGGTTATGAGTGTATCCAGACTCCAATAGTCGAAGATGGAAGTGCGCCCGTCCTCGCCACTGAAGCCCTCCGTATCCATTCCCCGCTCCCCATATTCCTGCCCATTGTAGAGCATGAAAGGATTCTTTCCCAACATGGTAGCCACCAACAAGGCGGGAAAAGCCTTCTGCGGACTACCAGCAAAGAAGGGAGATGCCAACCGCTGCTCGTCATGGTTTTCCAGGAAATAGAGCATGTGTGTGCGGATGTGGTCGGTGGCTTGCCACTCTCCCGTGATGGCTGCCGACGGCTGTCTGCCACAAACGACGTTGCGCAGACAATTATACATGCCCACTTTGTCGTAGAGATAGTCGAACCCTGCCTCTAAGAAACCCTGATAGCGCGCCGGCTGATAGACCTCTCCGATGATAATCAGATGCGGGAAATGTCCTTTCAGATCACTGATGACCCATTTCCAAAACTCTTCCGGAACCATCTCCGCCATGTCGCAACGGAAGCCGTCCACTCCTTTTGATGCCCAGAAATGCAATATCTCCCGCATTTTCAGCCATGTGTCGGGCTTTTCGTTTTGCAGTTCTGCGCCGGCAGCATAGTTGAGTTTGACGGTCTCATACCAATCATTTTGCGTGGGATGCACGCTGAAACAATCGTTTCCCGTCGCCTTTGCCGGAAACTCTCTGTAGTCATCCACATTGAATTGCGGAGCCAACGGCTGGTTGGGATAGTAGTAAAAATTATTGTTCGGTGAGAAATGAACGGTCACGTCCTCGTTTTCCCCCAAATCACGAATGCCTGCCGGCTTGGTCACGGAGTGATATTCACGAGCCACATGGTTGGGAACGAAATCGATAATCACCTTCATCCCTGCCTCGTGAGTGCGATGCAGCAAAGCCTCGAACTCCTCCATCCGACGCCTTACGTCCACCGCAAGATCCGGATCAATGTCGTAATAATCGACAATGGCATAGGGAGAGCCAGCCTTTCCCTTGACTATCGCAGGATGCTGGCGCGGTATCCCGTAGGCAGTATAATCGGTTTGCGTGGCATGTCGTATGATGCCCGTGTACCAAATATGGGTGACACCCAAACCACGAATCAATCCCAACACCTCACCACTGAAGTCATTCAGCTTTCCGCAGCCGTTTTCCGCAATGGTCCCGTTCTTCTTCCGAGTGCGATTGCGATTCCCGAAGATGCGTGGGAAAACTTGATAGATGATGAGTTTGCGGGAATCTTCCATGAGTTAATCCGTGCGATATTAGAGGATTCCGTGTGCTGCTACATCCTTATTGATGCGCCCAATCATTCCCTGCAGCGCTTTTCCAGGACCGCACTCCGTGAAGTCGTCGGCACCGTCGGCAATCATATTCTGCACGCATTGTGTCCAGCGCACGCTGCTTGTCAGCTGAGCTATCAGGTTTTGCTTGATTTCTTGCGGGTCGGTATGGGGTTTCCCATCTACATTCTGATAGATAGGACACTTCGGTGTCTTGATTTCCGTCTTCTCAATGGCTGCCTGCAACTCATCCTTTGCCGGCTGCATGAGTGGAGAATGGAATGCTCCGCCCACTTTCAAGGGTAACGCACGCTTGGCACCTGCTTCCTTGATTTTCGCACATGCCTCGTTGATAGCCTCCACGTTTCCAGAGATGACCAACTGTCCTGGACAATTATAGTTTGCCGGCACGACAACATGTCCTTCCCTGTTGATTGCAGCGCATATCTCTTCCACGTTCTCGTCGGGCAATCCTACGATAGCTGCCATGGTCGATTGTGCCATCTCGCACGCTTTCTGCATCGCCATAGCACGTGCATAGACAAGTTTCAGTCCGTCTTCGAAGCTCAGCGCTCCGGCAGCCACCAATGCGGAAAATTCCCCGAGCGAATGGCCGGCGGTCATCTCCGGCTGGAATGCCTCTCCCATGCAGAAGGCACTGATAACACTATGAAGGAAAACGGCAGGCTGCGTCACCTTCGTCTGAGTGAGTTCTTCATCCGTTCCCTCGAACATGATGTCGGTGATTCTATAGCCGAGAATGTCGTTTGCTTTTTCAAACAACTCTTTCGCCAACTCATTACTCTCATACAAGTCCTTGCCCATTCCTGAGAACTGAGCACCTTGTCCTGGAAATACAAATGCTTTCATATTCTTTCGTTTTTTATCTGTTTACATTTTCAATTTGCAAAGTTACGATTAAGCGAGCGAAAAACCAAATTTTATTTAGTTTTTCCGAGCGTGAGAAGTTCCCTTGAGCTATGCGAAAAACTATGTAAAGTTACGAAAAATTGAGAGCAGAACGAAATAAATCCATTTATTTCTTATGCCGGGATGGAGAAACTCGCCAATGCCTACAAACTTCCGCCTGTATAGAGTTGATAGTATTTCCCTTGCAAGGCAATGAGTTGCTCGTGTGTACCCTGCTCAATGATGCGTCCGTGGTCGAGAACGATGATGCAGTCTGCGTTACGGACGGTGGAGAGACGATGCGCGATGACAAACGTGGTGCGCCCTTTCATGATAGAGTCCATTCCTTGTTGCACGAGGCGCTCCGTGTAAGTGTCAATGCTACTGGTTGCCTCATCGAGAATCAACACTGGAGGATTGGCTACGGCAGCACGGGCAATGGCAAGCAGCTGGCGCTCGCCTTGACTGAGAGCCGTACTGTTTCCCTCTTGCAATTCTGTCAGATAGCCATTACTCAGACGACGGATGAAATCGTCTGCGCCTACCAGTTTTGCAGCCTTGACACAATCTTCGTCGGTCGCATCAAGACATCCGTAGCGGATATTGTCGATGACCGTTCCGCTGAACAGATGGGTTTCCTGGAGCACCATGCCCAGACTCTTGCGCAAATCGGTTTTCCGGATGTCATTGATGTTGATGCCGTCGAATTGGATTTTCCCGTCCTGAATGTCATAGAAGCGGTTGATAAGGTTGGTAATCGTGGTCTTTCCCGCTCCCGTCCCGCCGACAAAAGCGATTTTCTGACCTGGCATCGCATCTATCTGCACATCGAAAAGGACTTGTTTTTCCGGCACATAACTGAAATCTACCATGTCGAACTTCACGCCGCCACGCACGGGAACGCTTGTCTTCCCGTCCGTCCAGCACCCGTCTTTCATCGTCCAATGCCCACGGTCGGGCTCCTGACTGTCATCCAACAGCCTGAACACCCGCTCTGCTCCTGCCGATGCCATGATGATACTGTTAATCTGCTGACTGACATGGGCTATCGGCTGCGAGAAATTCTTGTTCAGCGTCAGGAATGAAACAATCGTACCCAGCGTAAGACTGAAATTACCGGAGAGTGCCAGCGTGGCGCCGACAACAGCAATCAACACATAACCGAGGTTGCCGAGATTGCCGTTCACAGGCATCACGATATTGGCAATCCGGTTGGCATGGTAGGCACTCTTACGCAATTCCTCGTTGATTTCTTCAAACTCCCTGATGGCTTCCTGCTCGTGGCAGAACACTTTCACGACCTTCTGCCCGCTCATCATTTCCTCAATAAAGCTATTGACGCGCGCGATATTCTGCTGCTGCAACGTGAAGTGGCGCCGCGAGCGCTTGCCGAGCTGCGTCGTTGCCACACCCATCACTACTGCCATCAAGATCGAGACAAGGGTCAGCGGTATGCTCAGCACAATCATGCTGGCAAACGTGACACACAGAGTTATCACGGAGTTGAACGCTTGCGGCAAGCTCTGCCCTATCATCTGCCGCAACGTATCGACATCGTTCGTATAGGTGGACATCACGTCGCCGTGCGACCGACCGTCGAAATAGGAAACCGGAAGTTTCTGCATGTGGGCAAACATATCGTTGCGCAGGCGCAGCATGGTGCCTTGCGTGACGTTGATCATGATGCGGTTGTAGGTGTAGGAGCATATTACGCCGAAAAGCAAGACGACCCCCAGAGTGAGCAGTGCCTGTGCCAACGCCCCATACTGCGGATTGTCTGTCTGCGTGAGCGGCACGATATAATCGTCTATCAGCGTCCGCGTGAAGAGCGTTGACGTCAATGTCGTGACTGCCGTGACGAGGATGCAGAACGCAACGGTCAGGCACGAGAAGCGGTAATTCTTCAGCACGTAGCGTGTCAGTCGCAACAAGACACCCTTCTTGTCAACGCCCGCAAGGTTTTCCACCTTGTTCCGCTGATGAGGAGTAAAAGCGTTTCTCATTTGTCACCTCCTTTCGCCTGGCTGCCTGGTTCGTCAAAATCGCCGCCGTCTTCCGTCTGTATCTGATAAATCTCCCGATAGAGTTCATTCGTCTGCAGCAGCCTCTCGTGTGTGTCGAAGCCACTCACCTGTCCATTCTCCATCACAAGAATGCGGTCACAATCCTGCACACTGGCGATGCGCTGGGCGATAATCAGCTTGGTCATGGCAGGAAGTTCCTCGCGCAATGCCTTTCTTATCTTTGCATCGGTTGCCGTGTCGCAGGCACTCGTCGAATCGTCAAGAATCAACACCTTCGGTCGCTTCAGCAAGGCACGGGCGATGCAAAGACGCTGACGCTGCCCGCCGGAGAAGTTCGCCCCACCCTGTTCCACACGCGTTTCATAACCGTCGGGCAGCTGGTCGATAAACTCATCGGCACAAGCACACCGACACGCCTCGCGGCATTGCTCCAGAGTAGCCTCCGCATTTCCCCAACGGAGATTGTCAAGTATCGTGCCCGAGAACAGCACATTCTTTTGCAGCACAACCGAAACTGAGTTCCTGAGCGCTGCGAGGGCATACGACCGCACATCCCTGCCACCGACCTTCACGGTTCCTTCGGTCGCATCATACAGGCGGCTGACAAGATTGACCAGCGACGACTTGCCGCTTCCCGTACCGCCAATGATACCGATGCTCTCACCCGACTTCACGCTCAGAGTGATATTGCGCAACGCATAGTCACCCTCAAGGGCTTTCTGACCGAGCAACTTTCGCAACGAGTCGAATAGTTTACCGAACCTCTCCAGCTGCTTCAGGCTCATCCCGTGGTAAGCAAAGCATACGTTTTCGAAGTCTATTGCACCGCTTTGAAGCTCGTAAACAGGCTTTTCAGGGTCCACAATGTCTGCCTTCTCGTCAATCACCTCAGCCACTCGTTTCCCACTCGCAGCACTCATGGTCAACATCACGAAAATCATGGAAAGCATCATCAGCGACATCAGAATCGACATCACGTAGGTGAACAATGACGTCAGCTCACCCGTAGTCAACGAACCACCCACGACCAAATGGGCACCAAACCACGAAATGGCGATGATACAACCATACACCACCATGTTCATGACCGGATGATTGAGTGCCATCAGCCGCTCCGAACGCACGTACAGGCGGTATAACCCCTGAGCAGCACGGCTGAACTTCAAGGTCTCATAGTCTTCACGCACAAACGCCTTTACCACCCGGATGCCCGATATGTTCTCCTGCACACACTGGTTCAACACGTCGTACTGCTGGAACACCTGCGTGAAAAGCTTTGCCACCCTGCTGATGACCAGATAAAGAAAGACAGAAAGAATCACGGTGGCAATAATAAAGATGAACGAGAGCTGCGGATTGATTACCACACACATCACAATGCTCAGCACCAAACGGTAAGGAGCCCGAACCGTCACGCGCAATATCTGCTGATAGGCATTCTGCAAGTTCGTCACATCCGTCGTCATGCGCGTCACCAAGCCCGACGTGGAAAACTTGTCGATGTCGGAAAACGAAAAGGTCTGCACGTTGCGATACATCGCCCGACGCAAGTTGGCAGCAAAACCTGATGACGCATAAGCCGAATACCTGCCGGCAAGAATCCCGAACAAAAGACTCACACACGCCATTCCAACCATCACCGCACCATAGAAATACACATCACCCATGTTGCCGGCATTCAGTCCATCGTCAATCAACCGAGCCGTCACATAGGGAATCAGCACATCCATCACCACTTCCAACGAAGTGAAAAGCGGTGTCAAAACCGATGCGGTCTTATATTCGCCTATCTGTTTGTAAAGAGTTTTCAGCATTATCTCTGCAAAGGTAAATAAATTTCCGAGATTATAAGCCAATCCCATCAAGAAAACTCATTTTTCCCATCAAGAAAATGACGAACGACGGAGTTTGAAATGATAGTCTATATAATCGACCAAATTGTCCTATTTCTTCATGGAAACCACCCTTGCATAAACATACGGAAAAGGGCGTATAAATATACAATCGCGCGGTGAGGACCGACAAACGTTCACTATCACAAAAAAAGAATGGCTTTTCTTCTGTCCAGTCCTACCGCCAGCCTCCACTAACCTTCAAGGCTCTCGAGCTCTTCGGACAGTTGTCCCCATCGTTCCACCTCCTCGTCCAGACAGCGTTTCGTAGATGTGTATTCGGTGACGAGGTTCATGTCCGAAGCATTCTCCGGCTGAGAGAGGATTTCATCGAGTTCCTTTAGGCGATTCTCCATCTCTTCAATTTTCGCTTCCGACTGACTGACAGCCTTTTCCAGCTTGCTCTTTGCACGCTGTCGCTCCTTGCGCTCCGCATAGCTTTCCTTCGGCGAAGTGTCTTTTTCCGTTTTTTGCGACGGCTGCTCTTTCGCGACAGGCACGGTCTGCCCCAACTGGTTGAGCGACTGGATGTTTCGCGACTGCAGGAAATCGTAGATTCCACCGATATGCTCACGCACTTTCCCACCGGAGAACTCAAAGACTTTCGTCACCAGCCCATCGAGAAATTCACGGTCGTGCGAGACGATGATTGCCGTTCCGTCGAATGCGCGGACAGCTTCCTTCAACACATCCTTCGACACCATATCGAGATGGTTGGTCGGCTCGTCGAGAATCAACAGGTTGACTGGCTCCAGCAAAAGCTTGATCATCGCCAAACGACTGCGCTCGCCGCCACTGAGCACCTTCACCTTCTTCTCCGATTCCTCGCCGCCAAACATGAAAGCGCCGAGAATATCATTGATGCGCAGGCGCACGTCGCCCCTCGCCACGCGGTCGATGGTCTCGAAAACGGTCAGCGACTCGTCCAAGAGCTGCGCCTGGTTTTGTGCAAAATAGCCTATCTGTACATTGTGCCCCACTTTCAAGTCGCCCACATAGGGAATCTCGTCCATGATACACTTCACAAGCGTGGTTTTTCCCTCGCCGTTTTTACCGACAAAGGCAACCTTCTCGCCACGGCGGATTGAAAGATTGACTCCCGAAAACACCTCATGTTCACCATAACTCTTTCCCACCTCTTCGCAGATAATGGGAAAGTCGCCACTACGCAGACAAGGAGGAAACTTCAGGCGAATGGCAGACATATCCACGTCATCAATCTCTACTGGAACGATTTTCTCTAACTGTCTGATTTTCTGTTGAACCTGAACAGCCTTCGAAGGCTTGTACCGGAATCGGTTAATGAACTCTTTCGCATCCGCTATCTCCTTTTGCTGGTTCTCATAAGCGCGTATTTGCTGCTCGCGCCGCTCCTTCCTCAAGACAACATATTCGTCGTATTTCACCTTGTAGTCGATGACCTGTCCGCAAGAAATTTCCAGCGTCCGATTGGTCACGTTGTTGATGAACGCCCTGTCGTGGCTCACCAAGACAACAGCCTGCCCGCTTTGCGAGAGGAATTGCTCCAGCCACTGAATGCTTTCTATATCAAGATGGTTGGTCGGCTCGTCCAACAACAACACATCGGGGCGCTGAAGAAGTATCTTCGCCAGTTCGATTCGCATGCGCCAACCGCCCGAGAACTCTTTCGTCGGACGGTCAAAATCTGTCCTGAGAAATCCCAGTCCCGTCAGCGTGCGCTCCATTTTCGCCTCGTTGTTCTCCGCTCCGAGCATCTGATAACGGTCGTGCTCCTGAGTGAAACGCTCCACCAGCGCCATGTAGTCCGGCGAGTCGTAGTCGTTCCGCTCCGACAGCTCGCGCTCCATCCGGTCGAGTCGCTCCTTCAATGCGGTATGCGCAGAAAAGGCTTTCCGCGCCTCTTCGCACACCGTCGTGTCGTCAGCCAACCGCATCACCTGTGGCAAATAGCCGATTGTGGTGTCGTTGGGAACATTCACCGTGCCCGAAGTAGGACGCTGCTGCCCGCATAGAATCTTCAAAAGAGTAGATTTTCCTGCCCCGTTCTTTCCAACCAGTGCAATCCGGTCACGATCATTGATGACAAAGCCGACACCCGAAAAGAGCGGGCGCGCCGAAAATTCCACACTTAAATCGTCAACCGAAATCATCCTGTTTTTTCATTTAATTGCGCAAAGATACTGCAAAAAATCGGTTAAGACAATAAAGAACGGAAAGATTTCTTGCGCATTAGCATGATTTTTCGTAATTTTACAAACAAAACCGAGACCGACATGAATATATTCACGAAAATGATTGCCAGCGAACTGGCACTGAAAGAAGGCAGTGTGGAAAACACATTGGCGCTACTCGAACAGGGATGTACCATCCCGTTTATTGCACGCTATCGGAAAGAGCGCACAGGAGGACTGGACGAAATACAAATCGGACAGATTGCCACATTATATAATAAGTATAAAGAGATTGCCAAACGCAAGGAGAGTATCACCAAAAGCATCGCCGAACAGGAACGCATGACGCCCGAGCTTCAGAAACGCATCGAGGAATGTTGGAACACAACCGAGCTGGAAGACATTTACCTGCCCTATCGACCCAAACGGCGCACACGGGCACAAGTGGCACGCGAACAGGGACTGGAACCGCTTGCACAACTACTTTTGCTCCAACGCGAGCAACGCCCGGACGAAGCCGCAAAGCGATTTGTGAAAGGCGAGGTGGAAGACGTTGAGAGCGCACTGAAAGGAGCCATGGACATCATCGCCGAGCAAGTCAGCGAAAACGAACAGGCACGCAACACCATCCGAATGATGTTCAACAAACACGCCACCATCTCGTCCAAGGTCGTAAAAGCAAAAGCCGAAGAGGAAAATGCACAGAAATTCGCTGACTACTTCAACTGGTCAGAACCGCTGAAACGATGCTCCGCACACCGGCTGCTCGCCATGCGCCGAGGCGAGGAGGAAGGCTTCCTGCGCGTCAGCATATCAGCCGACAACGAGGAATGTGTCAGCCGGCTGCAACGGCAATTTGTCAGAGGTTCCTCACCATGCGGAAAACTGGTAGGAGAAGCGGTGGAAGATGCTTACAAACGATTGCTCGAACCGTCGATAGAGAACGAATTTGCTGCCCTCAGCAAGGAGCGAGCAGACGAAGAATGTATCGCCGTTTTTGCCGAAAACCTGCGGCAACTGTTGCTCGCTGCACCGTTAGGACAAAAGCGGGTGATGGGCATCGACCCCGGATTCCGAACGGGATGCAAGGTGGTTTGCCTCGACGCACAGGGAAACCTGCTGCACCACGAAGCCATATTCCCCCACCCTCCCGTCAACCGCCGCATGCAGGCAACCATGCACCTCATGAAGATGCTGAAAGATTATCAGATTGAGGCGATAGCTATCGGCAACGGCACTGCCAGCCGTGAGACAGGCGACTTTGTGAAAGACACATTGAAGGAACTGGAGAAAGAGACTGCAGGCACACATACAGTCAGAGTCTTCACCGTCAGCGAGGATGGAGCGTCGGTATATTCCGCATCGAAAACCGCTCGCGATGAGTTTCCCGATGAAGACGTAACCGTGCGGGGTGCCGTGAGCATTGGCAGACGACTGATGGACCCGCTGGCCGAACTGGTGAAGATTGACCCGAAAAGCATCGGCGTCGGGCAATACCAACACGACGTGGATCAGTCGGCGCTCAAGAGAAGTCTGGACATGACCGTCGAGAGTTGCGTCAACCTGGTGGGAGTCAACCTGAACACAGCATCGCAACACCTGCTCACGTACGTCAGCGGATTAGGACCGGCATTGGCAAAGAACATCGTTGAATACCGGCGGGAACATGGCGCTTTCACCGCACGCACACAACTCAAGCGAGTGGCACGCCTTGGCGAGAGCGCATTCGAGCAATGTGCCGGATTCCTGCGCATCCCCGAATCAAACAACCCGCTCGACAACAGCGCAGTACACCCCGAGAGTTATCCAATCGTCGAACAAATGGCAAAAGATTGCGGGTGCTCGGTGGCTGAACTTATCAACGACAAAGAGCGCCAAAAGAATATTCGCATCGAAAACTACACCACGGCAGACATCGGTCTCCCTACCTTGACCGACATTATGCGCGAACTGGAAAAACCAGGACGCGACCCGCGCGAGCAGATTGAAGAGTTTGAGTTCGACCCAAACGTGCAAACCATTGATGATTTAAAAGAAGGAATGGTGCTACCGGGCATCGTCACCAACATCACCAACTTCGGAGCGTTCGTCGATATTGGTGTTCACCAAGACGGATTGGTACATGTCTCACAACTCGCTGACCGCTTTGTGCGCGATGCTAATGAGATAGTGAAACTCCATCAGCATGTGACGGTGCGCGTCAAGGAGGTTGACTATCGGAGAAACCGCATATCACTGAGCATGAAGGGCATCAAAACCAAGAAGTGAAGATGGCGTTTCGGCGATTTCGCCCTTCACGAACAGCGCCGTGACAAGTACCAGATATTCGGGCAGTTCTATTCCCGTTGCCCATTTCAGTTCCATGCCGAGCAACTGACTGGCGGTCTTGCTGATGTCGAAGCCCACCGACTCCAAGGAGTGACGCATCTGCGCCGGGTGACGACAAGGCTCGTTCTTTAACCGTGCACACGGCTCAGGCGCACAGAGGAAACATTTGGCTCCCGTAAACGAAAGACTACCGGGGTATTCCTTTTCCAATTGGCGATGACACTCGTCCATCAGCTTGATGGCAGTCTCCATCGCCTCGTTTGATGCTTCATTGCGCTCTTTCGCCGTGGCAAACGAATGGCGGTACGCCTCGTCGAACGTAATCTTCGTGCCGAGAATCATCACTTGCTGATAGCCGGCGATATAGGCATCAACATCAAAGTCATAGGGCGGACACGACCAACGCTTCCCATACTGACCGCATTGCTTGCAATAGCCCATAAAACGCTCCTTGTCGCGGTAATCGCGCACATAGTCTTCCAACGGAATGGTTGCCGTGACATGTGTCAAAGTAAATGCTTCGTGAGTCATCTTTATTTATGTTTTCAGCATACAAATCTACAAAAAATATCTGGATTTCGTTCTTTTTATAGATTTAAACGAAAGAAAAAACAACACTTTTAAATTATTTTGATATTATCAATCATGGTCATATCACTATTGTCAAACAAATAGAAAAAGGTACATTAATGCATTTTTTCCGACATTTTTATCTGATTTATCAAGATTTTTATATCTTTGCAATGTGTTTCTAATGAGACACGACATTTAATTTGCTCAATTTCTCCAACGAACTAGCACCTCGAAACGAAAAAGAGCAGATATATCTCGGTTGAAGTATGCGCTATAAGCGTAGGCTTCGCATAGAGATATTAGGTTGTGCTAGACCTGTTGGAGATATGAAAGAGGTCTGCGCTTCCTTTTTTATACAAAAGTTAGTACAGGCTTATAAAAGGAACCTTTTAGTATTAACTTTAAAATAAAACGATTATGAACAAAAAGTATTTAATGCATTTGGCATCCATCATGATGGTTGCAATGTTGAGTGTTGGTTTCTTTACTTCTTGTGGAGATGATGACGACAAAGTGGACTCTTCTATTCTCGGAACATGGGAAGATACAAATTATTATGACGGCACATGGCAATGGACTTTTAATTCAAATGGACATGGTGTCTGTAAAGTTGCTGATGGCAGTCTCTCTTACACTTTTAATTTTGATTTCTCTTTTGATGGGAAAAAACTCACAATTTCTGGTATTGAAGATGGGAAAAAATATACAGACAACTATTCTGTTACCATATCTTCTGATGGCAAAACAATGACTTGGATAGACTATGACGGAGGATATGAAACCATTCTAAAAAAGAAATAATTTTATTTTATCATCTTTTGATATAGAAATCCGCCCCGAAGCAATGGTGACTTCGGGGCGATTATTTTAATTATCTTCTATTTACTTCACTTTCGCCACAATCGCCTTGAATGCTTCGGAAATGATAAGTTTCTACAGCAAAGCAGCAACTTTTCTAATATTTTTCAGAGTATTGCTAAGAACGGTATCTTGCCGAGCTGTTTGCATGTTGTATTTTAATTGCAGATACATCAATGAATCAGCTGGCACGTCAAGCGCTGCTTCGAACAACAAAGCGGTTTTTGCAGTTAAAGGTCTTCGACTGTTTAATATCTCGTTGACCACCGAATAAGTCAAGCCTATAGATTCCGACAACTGGCGCTGAGAGATGCCACGAGCAGCTATCTCATCCTTCAACACTTCACCTGGATGTGTCGGGAAGGCTCCATATCCTAAATTTCCCATAACGCTTCTATTTATAATGATTTGACAATTCCACAATATTACATATAGTGACAGATTTGTTTGACAAATGGGAAGAAGTTTTAAACTCTATCCGATAGCGACTGTCCACACGAACGGATTCCAATCCCTTTTTATCTCCCATCAGTTTCTCGTAGTGTAAAGAATGGTATCGATATAAATCTTCTACATCCTCCACAGCATCCAAGATGTTCACTACTTGAACATATTTACGAACGACTTGTGGCTGAAAGCGATATTTCTTGCTTTTAGCTTTTCCCTCGTAAAATAATTCGCGCAAATATTCTTTATCGAAGACTATCTCCATAATTCATTTTTCAACGACAAAGATAAATACTTTCTTCCGCATTCGCAAATTTTGCGAACTTTTTTTTGAAAGCTCACAAAAAAGCACCGCAACTATTGACAGCTGCGGTGCTTTTATCGTATAAGGTTAAATCAACCCTTTTACTTCACTTTCGCCACAATCGCCTTGAATGCTTCGGGATTGTTTACTGCGAGGTCAGCCAGCACTTTGCGGTTGATTTCGATACCAGCCTTGTGCATAGCGCCCATGAACTGCGAATAGCTCATTCCTTCCATGCGTGCAGCTGCGTTGATACGCTGAATCCACAATGCACGGAATGTGCGTTTCTTATTACGACGATCGCGATAAGCATAGGTGAGACCTTTCTCCCAAGTGTTCTTGGCTACTGTCCAAACATTCTTACGGGCTCCGAAATAACCTTTCGTGAGTTTCAGGATTCTTGTTCTTTTTGCTTTAGAAGCAACGTGATTTACTGATCTTGGCATAATTTTTCTCCTTTTTAATTTTTAATGTGATTAACGGAGGCAGAGCAAATCGCGTACCTGCTTCATGTTCGACCTGTCAACGAGTGTCTGGTGCACCAGATTTCGTTTTTGTTTCTTTGTTTTCTTTGTCAGAATGTGGCTGTGATAAGCGTGGTTACGCTTGATCTTGCCCGTTCCGGTGAAGCGGAAACGCTTCTTAGCTCCGGAGTTTGTTTTTACTTTTGGCATTGTTTTTATTGTTTTAAATTGTTATTAAATTACGAGCGGCAACGCATATACCGGGCGTTACGCGCATCGCGTTCTTCTCATTCCTGTTCTTTCAGTCGTTCAAGGGCATCGCTACTGATTTTCGCATTGGCGAGCAATCCATTCTCCACTGCCGACGCTTCCTTCTGCTGACGAGCCGTCTCCTTGGCTTCCGCCTCACGTTTCTCACGGTCCATCTTCTGTTGGCTCTTCTTAGCTACGCCCGCTTTCTTCGGCGACATGATGATTGCCATCTTCTTGCCTTCAAGTGCCGGCAACTGTTCCACCTTTCCGTACTCTTCCAAGTCGTTGGCAAAACGGAGCAGAAGCACTTCTCCCTGCTCTTTGAACAGAATGGAGCGACCACGGAAAAAGACAAAAGCGCGCACTTTGTTACCTTCTTCCAAAAACTCCTTGGCATGCTTAAGTTTGAAGTTGTAGTCGTTCTCGCCCGTCTGCGGACCGAAACGAATTTCTTTCACTTCCACCTTCACCTGCTTCGCCTTCATTTCTTTCTGGCGTTTTTTCTGCTGATAGAGGAATTTGGAATAGTCGATGAGGCGACAAACTGGCGGCTGTGCATTGGGAGATATTTCCACAAGGTCAACACCCTCCTGGCGAGCCAAGTCCAACGCTTGGCGCAAAGGCATCACTGAAGACTCGCCGTCGCTGACGACACGCACTTCACGTGCCCGAATCTGTTCGTTCACTCGATACTGATTTTCTTTTTTCTTGTCGTTTCTCATTCAACTGGTTTACATTAAGCGGCTGCAAAGGTACGAAAAAGAATGTAAAGTGCAAAACAAAAAAGACTTATTTTTTTGTTCCGTCAAAATTCATCGATAAAAAAGAACGGAAATCAGAATCAACTTCCAATCTCCGGTCTCTTGTCATTTCGTGATTCCGTTGGGGCTCGAACCCAAGACCCACAGCTTAGAAGGCTGTTGCTCTAATCCAACTGAGCTACGGAACCATCGTAATCGGCTGCAAAATTAGTCTTTTTTCGGTTTGCCACCAAATATTTGGACAGAAAGTTTGCAACCTTTGTCTTTGTTTTCTCTATTTTAGAGAGTTGTCATTTGTATTTATCAATGAGCGATTGTGCCTGCTCATTTCCAAGTTCTTTTGCCTTTTGCAGGTCGTCAAGCCCTTGTTTTTTCCGCCCTTGCTGAACGGCTGCCAGCCCTCTCAGCAAGTAGCCTTCTGCATATTCCGGTGCCATTTTGACACAGTTGTCGGCGGTGGCAAAAGCTTCCTCTTTCATGTTCACGCGAAGAAGCAGCGATGCTTTTTCTGCAAAATACATCGGCTCGCCCGGTGCAAGCATGATTGCCCGGTTGATGTCTTCGAGTGCTTGCTTGTAGAGTTTTCCTTTCACCTCACACTGCTCGCGCATATAGTAGAAGTCTGCTCCTATCCTGCCTACCATCAGAGTGTCATACACATTATAATCCCTGACAGCACGGCGATATTCCCCTATTTCTTCAAGATACATTCCCCTTGCCAAGAGGTAGGGAGCCGATATCGGCAGCAATGGTTTCGGACAAACAGCGACCGCACTATCAAGAAGCTCCAGCACTTCGCTTTGCGGAGCATTCAGCATTTTCTTGCATTGTGCTCCTTCATAATAGAGTTCTGAATTTCTGATCGGCGTTTTGGTCAGGTCTATAAATGTGTCGTATGCTTTTTGGTAGTCACCTTTGACGTAATCTATCTGTGCCTGCAAGTGGCGATAGATGGGCAGCGGACTGACATTGTATGCTTTTTGCGCTTCTTCATAAGCTTTGTCAAGGCTCCAGGCGGTATATGGTTTGTCTGCCTGATAGAGTTCTTTCTGATAGATTAGATTGGCATAGGCGAAGTGTACTTCATCCTTTTTCTCTGCATATTTAAGCGCCGTCTCCATGTCGCGTGTCGCTTTTTCGAAATCGCCGGCAGCCATGCTGATTCCGGCGCGTGTGACATATCCGTCGTGTGCCGTTGGAAATTTTTTGATAAATGACTCTACCAAAGCAACATATGCAGCAGAGTCATATTGCTCGGCTGACATCATCAACGGCAGCAACGCCTGTTCTTTGTCATCGGGCAAGTCGATACGGATTTTTGTGCGCCGCAAGGTTGAGTTATTTGCCGACAGTGCTTCCGGTTTGAAAGATGCTATGTAGAGAGCACTCGTGCCGGAGCTTTTGCCTGTCTCTGAAGAGGGCTGCAGCAGAGCTACGACCTCTCCGTTCGCAGCGACCAACGGACATCCCGTCAATTCCGGCTCTACCGATGGCGTCAATACATAATATAAATAGGTGTCCATGAATTTCTCCGTCTGCGACACATTCATCTCCGTCGTCGAAGCTTTCTTAGCGGAAGGGGACACTGCCCACAGCTTGCTCTCCTTGTCGGACGGTGTTTTTGCCAATGTCACGGGTGTGAAACGTCCCTCGACGCGAAACTTTACCACGTCGTAGAGTTCGTTGGCACCACAGACGCAATCCACGGGATAGGTTTTTCCGCTGCCATCTGTCACTTCCGCCCGCACTGCACCGATAAAGGGTTTCCATTCACTGAGTGCCAGTCCGTCGGAAGAAATAAAAAAGCCGTGCGAGGTGGCGATTACCGTACCATCCTCGCTATAAGTTGTCAGCGTGAAGACCGAGCGTCCCACTTTCTGCACAGCTGAAGATTGTGCAGCTGCCTGTCCGAGTACAGTCAGCAGGCATACGTATATCAATATTATTTTTTTCATGCAATGTTCGTCTTATCTGTTTATCATCCCTCTAAAAATGCGGGGCGTTCCATGTCGCCTCCGCCGAGCGGGTCGCCTTCGGGGCTGTTCATCTTTGAATCGATATATCCGCCTGCCGGTGGAGCAGCATAGGATGTTGACGTATTCCGATTGTTCTCAAAGCGTGTATATTCTTGCCTGAATGCAAGCAAGACATCACCCGTGGCGCCTTTACGATGTTTTGCTATGATGGCAAAGGCTTTTCCCCGCAAGTTGCCATGTTTAGGATCCTCATATAAATGATAATATTCCGGACGGTGGACGAAAACCACCATGTCGGCATCTTGCTCTATGGCACCCGACTCACGCAAATCGCTCAGCTGCGGACGCTTGCCGTCAACTCCTTCCACCGAATTATCGCGTGTGTCCACACTACGGTTCAGCTGTGAAAGGGCTATAATCGGCACATTCAGTTCCTTGGCAAGTCCTTTAAGCGAACGGCTGATGGTCGAGACCTCTTCCTGACGGCTTCCAAAGCGTATTCCGCTGGCATTCATCAGCTGCAGATAGTCTATCATGATGATTTTTACGCCTTTCTCGCGCACCAGTCGCCGTGCCTTTGTGCGTAACTCGAAAATCGACAGGTTGGACGAATCGTCCACATAAAGAGGTGTTCCATACAACCTGCTGATCATCTTGTCGAAGCGCATCCACTCCTCCTTGTCGAGCTGTCCGCTAAGAATTTTTGTTCCTGAGATTTCGCAGACATTCGATATCAAGCGGTTAGCCAGCTGCACGTTGGTCATTTCAAGCGAGAAGAAAGCGATTGGAATCTGGTGGTCAACGGCAATATTCTTCGCGATGGAAAGGGCGAACGATGTCTTTCCCATTGCAGGACGTCCAGCTATGATAATCAAGTCGCTCGGTTGCCATCCTGCCGTAATCTTGTCCAGGTCGTCCATGCCGCTGGGGATTCCCGTCAATCCATTCTCCTGCCGGCTCGCCGCACTCTGAATCGCCTCGGTAGCCAATTTCAGTACGGGGTCGATATGCATATAGTCGGAGCGCATATTCTTCTGCGACAGTTCAAATAATTGCGCCTCTGCCTCCTGCATCAGTTCATCTACGTTCACCGTCTCGTCGAACGCAGACGTACTCAGTTTGCTGGCATACGTTATCAACTGTCGCGCAAGATGCTTTTGCGCAAGAATCTGGGCATGGTATTCTATATGGGCGGAAGATACCACCTGCGAGCTCAGCTCGACGATATATCCGGGACCGCCCACATTCTCCAACTCGTTTTCACGCTTCAACTGTTCGGTCACGGTCATGATATCCACCGGACGCTCTTCGATACTCAGCGCCTGTATGGCATGGTATATCTTCTGGTGGCGCGGCTCATAAAATGTCTCGGGGTGCAACCGTTCGCTCACCACCGAAAAGGCGTCCTCATCAATCATCAAAGCACCGAGCACCACTCGCTCGATATCCGTCGCCTGCGGTTGCAGATGTCCGTACGACATGTCTATCTCCTGCGTCTTGCGTGTACGCGGTTTCGTGTTATTTGTTTTCTCTGGCATAAATCAATTCTATTTGTATTTGGGTTTGCAAAAATAAGAAAAAAAAATGAAAGCGCCCTTGAACATTTAGTTTTTTTATATTACATTTTGAACATACAATTTGATAATGCGGCTTTGGAAGAACTCTACACCACGAGACAGCTTTACCACAAAATTGTTTTCGAAGTTTATAGTCCATCCTTCTCCAATATGTATCGAATTTCAGAGGAAAGAAAAACATTGAATCAGCAAAGAAAACAGCGGAAGCTCAAAAAGAGTTTTCGCTGTTTTCTTGTTGTTCGATTTTATTTAATTGAGTTTCTGTTCTACTTACTTTCCTGATTTATCCAAGTCTAAAGTTTACAGGCACATTGAATTTTACACGAACGTTCTGTCCATCCTGTTTACCTGGTGTCCATTTAGGCATACTCTCAACTACACGCACTGCTTCTTTGTCGAGTGACGGGGCTACTCCACGAAGAACTTGTACCTGACTAACAGAACCATCGCGTTCAATGACAAAACCTACGATAACGCGCCCCTGTATTCCATTTTCCTCAGCATCTGGCGGGTACTTAACATGTGAAGCGAGCCAGTATAGCAATGCTGACTGACCGCCAGGGAATGATGGTGGAACATCTACTTTATCCCATATTCTATTCTGCCATTCTGCATCATTTCGCTTTTTGATAGAATTTGAGTTGTTTATATCCTCTTTATATGTTTCAGGTTTATCTTCTTCTGTTGATTCCGAATAATATTCTAATTTACCATCTTTTTCTGAAGATTCTGACGACTCAAAAGTTTCTTCATTTTTCAATATTTCAACATCATTCTGATACTCACTATTATCCCATTCAGTTTCATCGAATAAAGAAACAGATGAGTAATCTTCACTTTTGATCGTGTCTTGAACAGCGATGTCATCAGACATTTTTTCATCCGTCTCATTTTCACCAAACAATCCCGAATGCCACATATACAACCCACCACCTATTAACAATATCGCCAATATACCGATAATTGTATAAAGTGTTTTCGATTTTCCACCCTCATTTTCTTCAGAATAAACAGGTCGAACTTGTGGTACCACTGGCGGTACAAGCTTTTCTTCTTTTTTCGTTGCCGAATATCCACACTTCGGACATTTCATTGCTTTGTCCGAAATCATGTGTCCACATTCTTTACATTTGATTAGTGCCATAATTCATTTTTTTATATTTCATCATACCCATTTATCTTTAATTAGTGTTCACTGATTAATTGATTTTATTCAATGGCAAACGGGTTTCAGGATTTCTTGAACGAGCCATATCAGAAGGATAGAGATAGTTTCCTTCTTTATCCAGGCTCATCTGCATTACATAGTTGCGAAGAGAAGGGAATCCGACTTTAGTGTGCTCATCAAATGAAATTAGAACATATGAATCACTTTCTATCCATGAGCCATAATGAGTTAAACCTTCTTGGCCAAACGACACCTTCTCGAACTTTAGATACAATACGGCTGTTTTATCTTTGTTTAGTGTTATAGTCCATTTCAAATTTTGGTCATCTGTAAATTGAAAGACACCAATAAATCTTGTTTTTTTCTCTTCTATAAGCTCATCAGTTTTAGAATCACTATTTACTGCTTTACCCTCTTCAGAATTGGAAATCACCTCTCCCTGTTGCACATTATCTGCAATCGTTTTGTTATAGAGTTTGGTATAAGCATAAAATCCGCCTCCTACAATAAGAAAAAGAAATGCAACAATCAAAGACCAAATCAAAACTTTATTCTTCCTTGGTTCATAAACCACTTCTTGATAGGCAGTTTTTACACATTCTATTGGGAAGCCGCAATTAGGACAAGCATCAACGCCATCGGGTATTAGCCGTCCACATTCTTTGCATATACAGTCCATCTCTAATGGGCAACCACAATTAGGACAAGCAGAGGCTTTATCAGAGACCTCATGCCCACATTCTTTACATTTGATTAGTGCCATAATTTCTATTAATATATTTACAATATGTTTATTTCAAAAGGATTATTATGGTTATCCTGTATAAGGACTCTTTTTTGAATAAGTTGGTTGAGGACTTACCAATTCTGACCATTCTATTAGAGTTTCAACATTCTTTCCGCATTTTTCACAGAAGTCAATACCTCTTGTTTCTGATTGGAGATGATTGCTTGTCGTTTTCTTGATAAATCTCCCACATATCGAACAAGAGTGCAAATATGTGAATGTTGGCAACTCCTTCGTTTTGGGAACTTGCTTCTTGTCCTTGTTTCCAAGGTTAAGAACTTTCTTTGGCAGTCTCTTTCCCATAGTCAATAATGCTATTGGTTAGTAGTCCGATAGTTGCTGATTTACATCTTCTTGTTGCGCTTTCTTTGCTAAAGCCTCTACTTCATCCCAATAGTTGCTTTTTGCAATCTTTAAGTTGACATCTCGATACCTTATCATATATGAATATTCGTCAAAATATATTTCAGTTTTTCCATTGGAGCAAGAGTAGTTCTTTTTTACGTTTTTAGTTACAAGCCCATTACTGTGATAACGAAGTTCTTCATTCTCTTCAATATCAAATGGGTATTTATTTTTTAGTGCCGTTATAACCTCTGCGGGATTGTTTTGCGGTTCGACACTTATAGAATAAACCTTGCCATCGAAAACTTCTACATAGAACTTTGAATATTTTGTCCCCCAATTGCCTAACCAATCTCCTCTATTTTCTGCAAGTATTCCTTTGTGAGCATTGTCAACATCTTCGTTTAACCCTTTGCAAACATTGCTCAACAATAGACTTCTTGCTTCTGTCCAAGACATTCCCAACGTGATTCCTAAATGTGTGCGAGGTATATCAACAGATTTTATTGATGATTCTTTTGAAACAACCACTGAGTCTTGGTTGGTGGTTGATAATTCATTCTTCTTTGCTGAATGTTTGCAGCCACTAATACAAAGTACTGCAATAACTATAAAAAGGTATTGTATTCTCATTTTTCTGAAGATTAGTCTGATAACTTGATAGTGCGAGGGACACTGCGCTTCCACAAACCAAACAAGCATTTTTTCTCAAATCTTAATGTTGCGATTTTACCATTAACACTTATACCATTTGCGCAATAATCTATGTCTTTGAACCATTTACCATGTCTCAAATCGTAGATGCTATAGAAGTCATTTTTCTTGACTGTAAGCAAATGTGGATAATGAGTAGATATTGGCCTTATGTCTTGTTGCTTGCATTCCAACAAAGGAGTCCCATTTTGTTCAAATAGCCCTTTATTGCCAAATTGGTCTTCTACGATGTAGAATGTTTGGCCATCAAACTCATATTCGGAGATTTCCTTAAAATCCCTTTTAAGTACATTATTGTTATTTGTGTCAATCACACGTTTGCGTGGGTTGACACCATCATACGTTAGAATTATAAGATTTTTCATCGCGTTTATTTAATACTCTATTCTGTTTTTAATGGTATAGTTAACACTTCCACTTCTATCTGCTAATATCGTTACATTATAGTTTCCATTGTCAGAAAAAAGAGTACCTTGATAGCGACTGCCTATTTCGTGCGTAATGTCCAACACATTTACTTTTATCCCATCTTTTTCCATCAACATTGTAACTATTTTCTTGACAGAAGCATCAACCTCAAAACTGCCATGACCATAATGGTTTATATTGTATGTTAATGCCCACATTTGCCATGCCAATTTTGATTTAGGAAATGCCTTATATAACATGAACACAACAATAAGAATTATTAGAATAAGTCCCGACATTGTTAGTCCGCCACCTGTAGATGGGCTTGCTTGTAATAAAGGCATCATCGTTTGCCTCCTTTCTTAGAATAAACTTCTTTGCATACTTCTATAGCGAGTTGAATAAAACTTTGTAAATCTTGCTTAATAGCATTATCTTGAGGTCGATTAAGAAAAAAATAAGCGGCTTCACCATGAATATTGTTGTAGATGATAAAGTCAATCCCATTGACAACATACATGCATGCATACTTACCAATGCCCTCAACAAAAAGATTTTCAAAATAAGGATTTCTCTTCAAGATATCCTCTACTTTCTCTTTTGTCCACATAGATACAATTTATCAATGCACCTTCGGCTCGCACAGTGCTTGTAAGTTATCAGGTTAAGGCATAAAAAGAAAGTGTGAGCCTACTTAACATATTCTATCTGTAGGCTCTCGACTGCCCTGTGCAAGAATAAAAAAAGTCGCTCACACCTTAGACAGTATATTTAATAATGTATAATATACTATCTCGAGGTAGGCGTTTTTTCTATTCAGCTGCACAAGTGAGTTGTCGAGATTCACAGATACGGAATAGCGAAACGCTTCCTAATTATGTCTGCCGCGATTATTTATGCGGCACCGCAAATATAAGAAGTATTTTTCAGAAACGCAAATTTGTGAGCGACTATTTTCTATTACATCTCAAAAAACTCGCCTACTTAAACTTAATCACTCGGAAATCATTTTTATTATCAATGATGACGCCGTCGGCTTTAAGTTTGCGGGCTTTGCGGGCACCTTTCCACAACAGGTATTTCTCAAGGCGCGGACGCTCGGGACGAATGAGAGGCAGAATGAATGGCGTGTACGAGCCGTAAGCCGTCACTTCAAAGTCACGTTGCACCTCACTCTCATTCAGGAACACCTGCACGTGGTCGTAGGTGTCTTTCTTCCGCTGGTCGGTCTTGAAGAGCACTTTTCCGAGCAGCGTCGTGTGATGGATTTTCTTCTCATAGTTCTGCTTCAACGTGTCGGTGTTGATGTAACTGACAGTACAACTTGCACATAAGAACAAAACACTCGCGCAGAAAGATAAAGTCTTGAATTGTTTTTTCATTTTGTTGCTTTTTAAAAATTAAACTTAATAACGGCAACAAAAATAGTATGTTTCCCACAAAAAGCAATCATCCATTTCGTCCACTCGGAATGACGGAGCCTTTACTGCTTCTTACGAGACTGCAGGAATGTCTGACTGTCGTAGTACTCGCGAACCTTCTCGAACTCATTGGAGAAGAGTTCTTTGTCGAACCTTTGCTGGTTCTTCTGCCATAATTCTTGATATTTTCGCATACAGGCTTCTCCGAATGCGACATGCTGGAGACCGTATGCTTTCATCTCAGACTGATTCATAGCGTAATAATCGGCATTACGATATGAGCCCATGTATTGTTCGTAAATGGGACGAATGGCGTCGTCCAATAAACGATGCACCTGAGCAACATCGACTGCTGTATAGCTAATGGAAGAGGAAGGTGTATCAGCAGCTGGAAGATCCGCCTTTGGTGAATGGGGTTTAGGAACAGAAGGCTCTGGCTTTGAGGAATGGGCTTCTGGTTGAGGCTGAGGACTCACTGACCGTTGGCTACTGGTCATTTGGGATATGGGTAGTTTGGTCGTCTGGAACGAAGAATCCTCAATGTCTGACGATTGTATCGGAAAGACTGTATTCACGGAGTCTTTATCGGCATTATGCTGATGTGAAGGAGCCCGTGCTTTTAGGAACGGATTTCGCCATAAGAAAACGATTGACAACACTATGCACACCATAATGATGGCAACGACCAACCAGTAAGGATGCCTTCTGCTGATTGCCACATCAATATCGGCAACCCGCTGATAGCGCATAGAGGGATTGGTTGCCGTACACCTACGTATCACCTTATTATATATATCGGCACAGGGTAGCGTCTGCAGTATGCGGCCAATGGCATAGATGTCCGTCCGGGCATCTGGCTTTGCCGAACCGCCTATCTGTTCGGGCGCTGCGTATTTGTCCGTTCGACCTTTTGTGTCGGTATAGCTGTCGGTATAGCTATAACCTAAGTCGACGAGCACGACATCATGGTCTATGCGGGTTATCAGCATATTGTCAGGCTTGAGGTCTAAGTGTACTATCTGGTGTTCGTGCAGATAGCCCACCACGCTGAGCAGCTGACGGAGGAAGCGGTCGGCATTCTTGCGATTGCGGAAGTAGTCGGGATGATGTTTTACAAACTGGCTGAGCGTCTCACCATCGACATAGTCCATCAAGATGCCATCGTCGGTCTTGGCTGCATAGTGTACCAGGTGGGGATGGTCGAGGCGATAGCCTGTCTCAAACTCCTTTTGCAGGGCAGCGACATACCGAGGATTTGTACGCAGTTCAGGCTTCAGCCGTTTCAGGAAGTGCAGTTTACCATACATCTTCACACGAAAGCACTCGCTGGTGGTGCCGCCTACTTGCAGCCGTTCGGCATGTGGAAACATCTGCTGACTTTCGGAAAACGACGAAGTGCTATCCATGTGTATGCTATAACGGTTTGAAGTCTATACCCTGTGCTTTGCCTGCCGTGAAAGCACCAAGACTCTTGCCCTCTCTAATCACGTCAGAGACGAGCAACGGATAGTGGCGGACGATATGTGTGAGCGTCAGCAGGTCGTCTTGGCATAATTTACTATTCTCGCTTTCTATCACCCGGAAGTGGTTGTCTCCTTCACACTCTATCACCAGCTTGCGATTGGGAGAATAGGTTATCAGAAGTTTCTGACCTCTCGCCAGAGAACAAGCCAACAGTTCGTCACGATTGTCGAAAACAGAATTGCTGTGTGCTGCATCTTCCAATCGTAATGACTCCCAGTCGGCATATCCAAGATAGCGGGCGATGATATTCAGTGTTGAGGTGCGAGGAGTACGTTCGTCAGCAATGAACCCTAAAAGTCGCTTCATGGTGTTGACACCAATATGCTCACCCGTCATAGACTCTATGTCGAGCGTCAGCAAATCACAATCGTGAGAGAGTCGGATCTCATAACCCGACTTCTCTCTTAATAAATCTATTATAAAAGGTGAAAACCTCATCTTCTCATCTCCTTACTACTCATCTTTTTCTTATTACTCCCACTCTATCGTCGAAGGCGGTTTGGAGGAGATGTCGTAGCAGACGCGGTTGACGCCATGCACCTTGTTGATGATCTCGTTAGATACTTTCGCCATGAAGTCGTAAGGCAGATGCGCCCAGTCGGCTGTCATCGCATCGGTACTGGTCACGGCGCGCAGGGCTACAGGATGCTCATAGGTACGCTCGTCGCCCATCACACCGACGCTGCGGACGGTAGAGAGCAACACAGCTCCTGCCTGCCAAATCTGGTCGTAAAGGGAAACTTCTATCTCGCCATCCTGCATCTGTGCGGGAACACCCGCAGCCAACACCCGGCGTGCAGCCTCTCCCGTGAGTTTCTCCTTATATTCGCGCAAGCCGCGGATGTAGATATCGTCGGCATCTTGCAGGATGCGCACCTTCTCGGGAGTGATGTCGCCAAGTATGCGCACCGCCAGTCCCGGTCCCGGGAACGGATGCCGGGTGATGAGATGTTCGGGCATTCCGAGTTGCCGACCGACGCGGCGCACCTCGTCTTTGAACAGCCACTTCAATGGCTCGCACAACTGCAAGTGCATCTCTTCGGGGAGTCCGCCCACGTTGTGATGGCTCTTGATGACCTTGCCCGTGATGTTGAGCGACTCGATGCAGTCGGGATAGATAGTGCCCTGTGCCAGCCAGCGGGCATCGGTTATCTTCTTCGCCTCCGAATTGAACACCTCAACGAAGTCGCGACCTATGATTTTCCGCTTCTGTTCGGGGTCGGTCACGCCTTTCAAATCAGCGAAAAACTTCTCACTGGCATCTACTCCAATGACGTTCAATCCCAAGCCTTTATAGTCTTCCATCACCTGCGCGAACTCATTCTTGCGCAACATGCCGTGGTCAACGAAAATACAAGTGAGGTTCTTACCGATTGCCTTGTTGAGCAAAACGCCGGCAACGCTCGAGTCAACACCGCCGGAAAGACCGAGAATAACACGGTCGCTGCCTATCTGCTCTTTCAACTCTACCACCGTCGTATCGATGAATGAGGCTGCGCTCCAATCCTGTCGGGAGCCGCAGATGTCAACCACAAAGTTCTTCAACAGCAACGAACCTTGAACGGAATGGAACACCTCCGGATGAAACTGAACTGCCCAGACGGAAGCCTCACTCCCGCCCGTTCCAAGTGGAGAGGGAGCCCAATAGGCTGCATACTTCACATCTGCCGTCGAAGCGATACATTTGAAGCCTTCGGGGATGGCGGTGATAGAGTCTCCATGACTCATCCATACCTGTGAGTTTTGCTCGAATCCTTTAAAGAGAGCATTCTGAGTATCAACCGTTTGCAGATGCGCACGACCATACTCTCGCGTATCGGTCTTCTCCACTCTTCCACCATTTGTGTGGGAGATGAATTGCGCCCCATAGCAGATGCCCAGCACGGGTATTTTTCCTACAAATTGGCTGAGGTCAACCTGAAATGCCTCGGGGTCGTGAACGGAATATGGCGAGCCGCTGAGAATCACTCCGATGACTGATTCATCGCCTACGGGAAACTTATTGTACGGGAGAATTTCACAAAACGTATCCAGTTCACGCACACGCCGACCAATCAGCTGGGTGGTTTGCGAACCGAAGTCAAGAATGATAATTTTCTGAGTCATATCTAATATTTAAATTAACTGAATTATGGCGATATTCTTATCCATGATAATTGTGCTACAAAATTAGCAAAAAAAAATCATCCGTGCAAGAAACGTATCGCAAAAACGCCACATCTACACCACGCAAACATATCATTTGCGTCGCACAAACATAGTATTTACATTTTAAGAAGCACAGTCAGACGTGCTCCTGGAGGAACGTTTCAGCAGCGTCGAGTGAGTCGAGTTTGCCTACGTCGAGGATGTGGAGGTCATCTTTGATACAGCCATAGATGCGGGTACGATGGCAGGTCTGCAGATAGAAGTCCATAATGGGGAAACGCTCGGGGAAGCGTTCCATCAAGGGGAACAAGCGGGGCGAGAAGGAATGGATACCTGAGAAGGCAAAGGCATAGAGAGCCTCCTCCAATCCGCCCTCTGTGGAGGAGGTTTCAAACGGTGGACGCTGTTCGCTGACAATCGCTCTGTAACTGTCATCTATGGTAACCTTGGCATTGCGCAGCCATGGGAACGGACTCTTCACCTCCCCCGTCTCCACATTCATCCATCCCATCAGCCGCATGGCATGGTCGAAAAGGAGATAGCGCTTGGTCTTCCGCCGGCTCACGAGCAACACGGCATCTTCGCTGTCGAGGTGCTGCCGGTAGAACCACTCGTAATCAACGTTGTCGAGGATATCGACATTATGGATGAGCAACGGGGTTTCGTCGTCGAACAAGGGAATGGCTTTCTTGATACCTCCGCCTGTTTCCAAGAGCGCCTCACGCTCATCGGAGATACGTATGTCGATGCCGAAATGGTCGTTGGCTGCCAGATAGTCGATGATTTGCTGAGCGAAGTGGTGCACGTTGACGACAACATGCGTATATCCTGCGTCTTTCAGGCGGAGGACGACGTGTCTGAGCAGCGGCTCTCCCCCTACCCTCACCAATGCTTTTGGCATCGTGTCGGTCAGTGGTTTGAGACGTGTCCCCAATCCTGCTGCAAATATCATGGCTTGCTTGCTCATACGCCTTTCGTTCACTATTTTTGCTTGTTCGCTATGATGATATCATCTTCAATCCGATGATGGAGACGATGAGCATCGTGATGAAAAAGAGTCGCCAAAAGGTTGCCGGCTCATGGAAGATGAAGATTCCGATGAGCACCGTTCCCACGGCTCCGATGCCTGTCCACACAGGATAAGCCGTTCCGAGCGGCAGGGAATGCGTCACTTTTGCCAACAATCCCATGCTGATGAACGTGAAAACGAGAAATCCTCCCATCCATGCCCACCACTCAATGCCAGTAACCGACTTTGCCCGACCAAGGCAATAGGTGAATCCCACCTCGCAAAGTCCTGCAACGACTAACAATATCCAGTTCATAATCATGTACCCCCTTTTTTTCCTTACGTATCCCCCCGCTTGGCGGGGATTGTCCGAACCTCTAAGGGCGGTGCAAAGATACAACTTTTTGCGTGAAAAGTTTTTCTTTTTCATCGCTTTTCTTCTAAAAAAAACGTACCTTTGTCAGACCTATGCTGACGGAAAAGACCATAGAAAAGCTACGAATACTGACAGAATCGGCAAAGTACGACGTTTCGTGCTCGTCGAGCGGAACTGTGCGAGGAGGAAAGAAAGGCATGGTGGGCAATACTGTCGGCGGCGTGGGCATTTGCCACTCGTTTGCCGACGACGGGCGGTGCATCTCATTGCTGAAGGTGATGCTCACGAACCATTGCATGTATGACTGTGCCTATTGCATCAACCGCCGCTCGAACGACATCCGAAGGGCAACCCTCTCCGTCAGCGAACTGGAAGAAATCACGATGGAGTTTTATCGCCGGAACTATATCGAAGGGCTCTTTCTCTCGAGCGGAGTGGTGCGCAACCCCGACTATACGATGGAACGGCTGACTGCCATCGTACGCGACCTGCGGACCATACACCGCTTCAACGGATACATTCACCTGAAAACCATTCCCGGGGCAAGCCGCGAATTGCTGACCGAAGCGGGACGATACGCCGACCGCATGAGCGTGAACATCGAGATAGCAAAGGAAGATTCGCTCAAACAGCTCGCACCGGAGAAAGACCATCAAAGCGTGTTCCGACCGATGCAACTCATACAACAAGGCGTATTGGAGAACAAAGAAGACCGACGACGCTACCGACACACCCCGCGATTCGTGCCGGCAGGACAATCCACACAGATGATTGTCGGCGCCACAAAGGAAACCGACCGCGACATACTCAAGATGTCGTCGGCTCTCTACGGACAACCGTCCATGCGGCGTGTGTATTATTCCGGCTACATCAGCGTGAACACGTACGACAAACGGCTGCCTGTGCTGAAACAACCGCCGCTGGTGCGCGAAAACCGACTCTACCAAGCCGACTGGCTGATGCGCTTCTATCACTTCAGAGTGGATGAAATCGTGGACGACAAACACGCACACCTCGACCTTGACATCGACCCGAAACTGGCATGGGCACTACGCCACCCGGAGGTGTTTCCCATAGACATCAACAGCGCCGACTACGAGATGATTCTACGCGTGCCGGGCATAGGGACGAAGTCGGCATGGCTCATCGTCAACTCGCGACGCTTCAACCGCATCACCTCATATCACCTGAAGAAAATGGGTGTAGTCATGAAAAAGGCGAAATACTTCATCACCTGCGGCGAACTGACTGCCACCTACTCGCAACCCATCATCGGCATCAACGAACTGCGCCCCGAGCGCCTGCGCCCACTGCTCATCAGCAAGGCTCAACAGAAGAGAGCCGCCGCAGAACGACAACTCACACTCGACTTCTAAACAAAGAAAAAAACATGCTCGTCTATACTTTCGACCGGACATTTGACGGTGTGCTCTCTGCCGTCTTCGATGCCTTCTTCCGGCATCAAGAGCCCGACATGCTGATGGGTGAAGGCGAGCAACTGCCGCTCTTCTGTGACGAGACTTGGCACGTCACAACCACCGAAGAGAAAGCGTCAAGGGTATGGAAAGGACTCGAAAAGCTGCTCACGAAAGAAGCCATGCGGCTCATTATGGTCAGCTGGCTCTCAGAGGAAAAGGAACTGAGCACGCCGCTCCTACATTATATATATAAGGTGTTCAAAACGGGGAAATCCGTTGAGCGCAACTTCTCCGATGCCGACGTGCTCCACGTGACGAACACGGCACGGCGAGTGATGCACGAACAGCTGAGAATGAAACAATTCATCCGATTCCAAAAAGCAAAAGACGGAACCTACCTCGGTGTTGTCTCGCCCGACAACAACGTGCTGCCACTCATCACCGACCATTTCCGCGACCGCTTTGGCGACCAGGCGTGGCTCATCTATGACGCCAAGCGCAAATACGGCTACTATTACTCACCCTCGGAGACAGGAGACGAGGCGCTGACACGCATCACCTTCGAAGACGAAAACACCCTGCCCTTCTCGCTTGAAGATGGAAAAATGAACGAGGAAATCCTAAGCGAGAACGACCGCTTGTTCCAAAACCTCTGGCAGACCTACTTCAAAGCCATCTGCATCAAGGAACGCATGAATCCCCGCAAACAACTCAGCGACATGCCCCGAAGATATTGGAAATACATGACCGAGAAACAATCATAAATATTTTTACCATCTGCTTGCTGTTTTTAGGATTTTTTTCTATCTTTGTAACCAAATATATTAACTCTTAACTATTTCCTTTATGAAAAAAACTTACTTATTTCTTACAAGCATCTTATTACTCTTCACGGTGACAATATCGGCAGGCCCTGTCACAAAGAGCGATGCAAGAAAGACGGCACAGGACTTCTTTGTAAAGAAGGGGCTCTCTGTGAAGGGCGAGCCTTTCAAGGCTCCACGCAAGAATGCAGCAAATCAGAAAGATGACGCTGCCTACTACGTATTCAATGCTGCAGAGAAAGGATTCGTCATTGTCAGCGGAGACGACCGCACAGCACCAATTCTCGGATATTCACTCACCGACAATTTCGACGAAGCAAAACTGCCTCCACACATCAAATCGTGGTTCCAGCACTACGCCGACGAAATTGAACGACTGGGCGACATCAAGGTGCCTGGACGCAGACTTGTCAACACCCATGCGGAGATTGCTCCGAAACTTACGACAAAATGGAATCAGGGCAACCCGTTCTATCTGCAATGTCCACAGTACAACGGACAATACAGCGTCACGGGATGTGTCGCTACGGCTACAGCACAGGTGATGTACTATCACAAATGTCCGTCAGGAACCATGCCATCAGGCTTGGACGCCTACACAACCCGCAGTTTAGGAATATCTGTACCTGCCCTTTCCGCAACAAGTTTCGAATGGAACAGCATGGTGAATGAATATACCAGTTCAGCTACCACCACTCAGAAGAATGCCGTTGCCAAACTGATGCGCTATTGCGGACAAATCAATCAGATGGATTATTCGCCCAATGCTTCTGGTGCATATTATCATGTGGACCTCTATATTAGCAAGTTCGGATATGCGCAAGGTGCCCGCCGGGCATTCTCGGAAGACTACAGCATCAGTGAATGGGACGAACTCATCTACAACGAACTGGTCAACGACCGCCCCGTGCTTTACGAAGGTCAATCTACCGGTGGCGGACATGCTTTTGTCGTTGACGGATATAAAGATGGTCTCTACCACGTGAACTGGGGTTGGGGCGGAGCATACGACTCTTATTTCCGCCTCACGGTGATGGAACCAGGCGGAGGTGGTATCGGTGCCAGCTCTACCAGCGACGGATACTCATCGGGGCAGGGTGCTGTCATCGGTTTGCAACCAGCATCAAAAGGTTCAACAGAACAAGACAAATACCTGACGGGGCGCAACATGACCCTCGAAGAAAGCAATGGTACGACATGGATGTACTCCATCTTGTACAACCTGACAGGAAGCAATGCTACGTTTGAATACGGCATGGCTAAACTCAATGCCGACCTCAGCATCAATACCAGTCAGATATACGACAAATCCCAACGCAGCGTCGCAAACCTATCCGGCTTTTACAGCGGCTTCGGAATCGACGACAGTTACGGAATGACAGCAGGAACAACTGCCCGTTTCGTGCCCGTGAGCCGTGAAGTTGGCAAGACCACTTGGCACAAGGCATTCAAAGGAAATGCCTATTTCGAAGTGACAGCAAAAAACGTTAGCGGAAAACTTACTTACACATACACCGTTCACCCAATACTCAACCTACAAGGAGGACTTTCGATGGAAGGTGATAAGTTTTACAAAGATATGGATTTGACAGCAAATGCTGCTATCAATAACCAAGGAGGCGAATATGTGGGTGACCTTTATCTATATGCGCATACACCAGAAAGCGACAAAGACACTCTGCTTTCGTTCACCGGTATTGCCATGGAACCTAACACCAACGAAACGTTTAAGTTTAAGTTCACGCCTGAAGAGGTAGGCACATATATGCTTTACCTCACAACCGACCAAGGCACAACCGATAGCGGCGACGATAAAATCGGCAACAACATCATTGCACAGACAAGCATCAACATTGAGAAATTCATACCGCCAATCGAACTTGTATCATATCAATACGGATACAACGGAAATGTCTTGGAAGCTATGATAAAGAACAATTCCGACATGACTTATACCAGTGCGATTATTGCTTACATCTATAAAAAAGAAGGCAGTTCCTACAATTTTGTCGAATGGCCGTATGCTTGGGCTAACACCAACGATGGATGTCTGCATGCAGGGGAGACAGCACAATATGACATCAGTATAACAAATGCCATGTCTGCCGGTAACGAATACGCTATTGACCTCCGATACGCCAAAGACTTTGCAAGCTATAAGACAAACGACTTCCTCAGCTTCTCAACAACATTCGTCACCATCAACGACAATGGGCAGACAACGGGCATTGAAGATATTGAGAAAGAGAGGAACACGGAAGCTACTGACGCACCATATTACACGATTGACGGCGTACGCCTGACGACAAAACCCACAAAGAAAGGTTTGTACATACAAAACGGCAAGAAGATGGTCATCAAATAAGCAATCAACTTCCCTGTTCTCTGATTGTTAACTCTAATGACTCAGAATGATGATGAAGAAAGTTTTTCTATTGTTGCTCACCTTGCTGCCTTCCATAACTGAGGCGCAAACCCTGAAGCCTGAAGGTTCATCGGCAGAGGAGGTGCTGCCTGAAGGATGGACAAGTAGCCATGCCTACGGCGACCTGAACAAAGACGGCATCAAGGATATGGTGTTGATAGCGCTTCCGCCTCGCCGGAACATGGCTCCCAAGCTTGCCGTCTATTGGGGAAAAGGCGGCGACCGCTATGTCCGTTGGCGCGTGTACGATGCTTTGTCGGCTATCGACAATGATAACGAGATAATAGACTACATGCTTTCCATCACCGCCAAGGGTGTGCTGCGCCTGGACCAAAGCACCTTCTTCAGCAGCGGCAGTTGGAACAACTACAACGACACCTACATGTTCCGATTCCAGCAGGGCGACTTCTTCCTCATCGGCGAGGAGCATGAGACGATGGCGAGAAATACGGGTATTGCCGAGAAGGTGAGCACGAACTATCTCACCCATAAGCAACAGACGCAGAAGTATAGTGTAATGAAAGACGTCGAATACACCCCTACTGAGAGTTGGAAACAGTTGCCAAAGAAACCGCTCCAGTCGCTCTCAAAGTGGCATAATTAGTCGCGTTCCAACTCCTTGCACTACTTCTTAAAGCTATCAATAAGAAAACAGGCAGCCGTTTGGTTGCCTGCTTTCTTTTATTCTTATCCATTTCCTATTTCAATACTTGCGTGATGCCTTGTTCGCGGTGGCACACGCGCACCTCAATGCCATACTTCTCATGAATGTGTTCCGCCAGATGCTGTGCGCAATAGACGGAACGGTGCTGACCACCCGTACAACCGAAGGAGAACATCAGCGAAGTGAAACCGCGCTGCATGTATCGTTCCACATGGTGGTCGGCAAGTTGATAGACGCTCTCGAGGAAGGTGAGAATCTCCCCGTCGTCTTCCAGAAAGCGAATGACGGGCTCGTCGAGTCCTGTAATCTGTTTGTATGGCTCGTAACGACCGGGGTTGTGCGTGGAACGGCAGTCGAACACGTAGCCTCCACCATTGCCGCTCTCATCTTCCGGTATTCCTTTATGGAAAGAAAAGCTGAATATGCGCACGACGAGCGGTCCCTTACCGTCATATTTCGAGAACGTCGCAGGACCGTCTTTCGGATTTGCATCATACACGGTGCTGTCTGTTGTCTTGTAACCATCCGAACGCTGTTTCTCCGTTTCCTGTGTGGGCGCAAATTGCGGAAGCTCTGTCAGCCGTTGCAACAAGTCCATCAAGTATGGGTAAGGGAAAGCCATCGGGGCTGACTCTTCATCGTTTTCGTCTCCCTGAACATTCATTGCAAGCAACTCACGCAGATTTTCTATTGCCGGAGGAATGCTGTCGATGAAATGTTTCTTGCGCTCGAAATATCCGCGGAAGCCGTAAGCACCGAGCACCTGCAGGGTGCGGAACAGGACAAACAGGTTCAGTCGGTGGGTGAAATGGCGTATTGACGGCACTTCGGTGTAGTTTTTCAGCGCCTCGTAATACTCCTTGACCAGTTCTTGACGCAACTTGGGGGAATATCTCGCCGACGCTTGCCATAGGAACGACGCCAGATCGTAATAGACTGGTCCTTTCCTTCCGCCTTGGAAATCGATGAAATGAGGGTTGCCGTCAGCATCGAGCATCACGTTGCGCGCCTGGAAATCGCGATAGAGGAAACTGTCCATCTTCTTTTCGGTGAGGTCTTTTGCCAGCAAGCGGAAATTGGCTTCGAGCTTCAACTCATGGAAATCGAGGTCGGTAGCCTTCAGGAAACAATACTTGAAGTAGTTCAAGTCGAACATCACCCCGTCCATATCGAACTCCGGCTGCGGATAGCAGTTCTCCCACTCCAATCCTCTCGCGCCGCGTATCTGTATGTTCGGAAGCTCGCGGATGGTGCGCCTCAAGAGTTCTTGTTCTTCCAAGTTGTATCTTCCGCCTGCTTCCCTGCCGCCCTGAATGGCATCAAAGAGCGAACGGCTTCCCAAATCGCTCTGCAGATAGCGCATGCCGTCGTCGCTCACGGCAAGGATTCGGGGAACGGGCAACTGACGATGCGTGAAGTGATTGGCAAGGTACGTGAAGGCGTGGTTCTCGTCACGGCTCGTGCCGATGACGCCCACGACGCTCTCGCCACCTGCATCCCACAGGCGATAATAGGTGCGGTTGCTGCCCGCGCCTGCCAGTTTGTCCACCTTGGCGGGCTGCTGCCCCTTCCATTTTTCATAGAGTGATAATAGCTGCTCCATGTCTCATTCTTTTCTTCTGTTTGCAAAATTACGAAAAAATCCGATTAAGCGAGCAAGAATAGGTTCACTTTTATTCTTCGGTCGGAAGCTATTTATCCGGAATCACGCCCAGGTATATGAACAAAAAGGCCGGGCAACTTCTGCTGCCCAGCCTTCTTTCATATTCAAACAATCATGTTTTTGATTACATCATACCGCCCATGCCCGGGTTACCCATCGGCATTGCCGGAGTGTCTTCCGGTTTGTCAACAATCAGGCATTCAGTCGTGAGGAACATACCTGCGATTGATGCTGCGTTTTCGAGTGCCACGCGGGCAACCTTCGCCGGGTCGATGACACCTGCCTTGCGCATGTCTTCATAAGCATCGGTGCGGGCATTGTAACCGAAGTCGTCCTTGCCCTCACGCACCTTCTGAACGACAACTGCTCCTTCACCACCGGCGTTGAGAACAATCTGGCGGAGCGGTTCTTCGATGGCACGCTCAACGATGTTGATACCCGTCTGCTCGTCGGCATTGTCGCCCTTTATTTTTTTCAGAGCATCGAGTGCGCGGATATAGGTGATACCGCCACCGGCAACAACGCCTTCCTCGATGGCTGCACGAGTAGCGCAAAGCGCATCGTCAACGCGGTCTTTCTTCTCCTTCATCTCCACTTCGCTGTTAGCACCTACATAGAGCACAGCCACGCCACCGGAGAGTTTTGCCAGACGTTCCTGGAGTTTCTCCTTGTCGTAAGAGCTGGTCGTGTTGGCAATCTCGTTCTTGATAGCTGCCACGCGGTCGGCAATCGCCTGTTTTGTTCCGGCACCACCGACGATGGTTGTGTTGTCTTTCGAGATTTCCACCTTCTCGCACGTTCCGAGCATCTCGAGTGTTGCCTGCTCCAGCGACAGACCTTTCTCTTCGCTGATAACCGTTCCGCCTGTCAGCACGGCAATATCTTCGAGCATTGCCTTGCGACGGTCGCCGAAGCCCGGAGCCTTCACGGCACATATCTTCAGGTTCGAGCGCAAGCGGTTCACAACGAGTGTCGTCAGCGCTTCAGAGTCAACGTCTTCAGCAATGACGAGCAACGGGCGTCCGCTCTCGGCTGCAGGTTGCAGGATAGGCAGGAACTCCTTGATGTTAGAAATCTTCTTGTCGTAGATAAGTATGTAAGGATGCTCCATCACGCACATCATCTTGTCGGTATCGGTCACGAAATAGCCCGACAGATAGCCGCGGTCGAACTGCATTCCTTCCACCACGTCGATGTGCGTATCACGGCTCTTGCTCTCTTCGATAGAGATGACACCGTCTTTCGACACCTTGCGCATAGCGTCAGCCAGCAGCTTACCGATTTCGGGGTCGTTGTTTGCGCTGACGGTCGCCACTTGTTCTATCTTGTCGTAGTTGTCGTCCACCTTCTCTGCCTTGCCCTGGATGTATTCCACCACAGCCTTGACAGCCTTGTCGATACCGCGCTTCAGGTCCATCGGGTTGGCACCGGCGGTCACGTTCTTCAAACCTTCCGTCACGATTGCCTGTGCGAGGATGGTGGCAGTCGTCGTTCCGTCACCGGCATCATCGCCCGTCTTTGAAGCCACGCTCTTCACCAGCTGCGCACCGGTATTCTCAAAGTGGTCTTCCAGTTCAATCTCCTTCGCAACGGTCACACCGTCTTTCGTTATCTGCGGAGCACCGAACTTCTTCTCAATCACCACATTGCGCCCCTTCGGACCCAATGTCACTTTTACTGCGTTAGCCAACTGATCGACACCTTTCTTCAAAAGGTCGCGGGCTTCCATCTCAAATTTTATTTCCTTTGCCATAGTTATATGATTTTTTCGTTATTTCGTTATTACGTCATTCCAAAAATCACTTGATAATAGCCAGCACATCGCTCTGGCGCATCATCAGATATTTAACACCCTCAAGCTCGAGCTCCGTGCCCGAATACTTTCCGTACAACACCTCGTCGCCTGCCTTGAGAATCATCTCCTCATCCTTCGTGCCGTTGCCCACAGCCACAATCTTTCCGTGTAGAGGTTTCTCCTTTGCGGTATCGGGAATGATGATGCCGCCAACTTTCTCTTCTGCCGCTGCCGGTTCTACAAGCACGCGGTCTCCTAATGGTTGAATGTTCATAATTCTAAGTTTTTTATTGTTTAATAATTAGTAAATTCTATTTTCCTTCATAGCGAAAACCGTGCCAAAACGCCAACTTGTCAGTTCTGACACCTGAAAAAGACCAAATTGTCAGTCCCGTCTGACAAGAAAACACAACACATTATTATATATATAAGGAACGGACAACTGACACACACCACTCAAAAAATAACGATAAAAACACGTTTTTAGAAAAATATTGCTATCTTTGCATTCAAATAAATCAAAAAAAATAAATCAAAATGAGACTTGACGGAAGACGCGAAAGCGAAAATTTTGAAGACAGAAGAGGTATGAGTACCGGCATGAAAGCCGGCATCGGAGGTATCGGAGGCATCATCATGGTGGTGCTCTTCTCACTGCTCGGCGGTGGAAACCTGAATCTTGGAGACATCCTGCAACAAGTGGGAACACAGCAAATGGAACAACCCACCGGCGAATACGTATCAACCCCAGAGGAAGAAGCACAAGTGAAGTTCTGCAAACAAGTGCTCGCATCGACCGAAGACGTATGGACAGAAGTGTTCCGGAGAATGGGAAAGACCTACACCCCACCCACCATCGTCTTCTTCACCAACAGCGTGCAGAGCGCATGCGGCGGAGCAACGTCAGCCGTAGGACCATTCTACTGCTCGGGCGACCAGAAGCTCTACATCGACCTGTCGTTCTTCAAACAGATGGAAACACAGCTCAACTCGGGCGGTGACTTCGCACGGGCATACGTCATCGCACACGAAGTGGGACACCACGTGGAAAACCTGCTCGGCATTCTCGGCAAGTGCCACGCACAAATGCAGCAGTCAAGCAAGGCGAAAGCCAACCAGCTGAGCGTACGCCTCGAACTACTTGCCGACTACTACGCCGGCGTATGGGGATACTACGAAGACCAGAACTTCAACTCCATCGACGACAGCGACATACGCGATGCCATCAACTGCGCGCAGCACATCGGCGACAACTACCTGCAAGAGAAGGCACAAGGCTACTCACAACCCGAATCCTTCACCCACGGCACCTCCGCACAACGCATGAAATGGCTCCGATTAGGACTCACAAGCGGACGCATGGGCGCCAACTACTTCCCCACATTCGAGGGCGACTACAGCAATTTGTAGGAAATAACACAATACCGGCAAACGAAAAAAGGCTTTCGGCACATGCACCGAGAGCCTTTTTCGTTTCCTCACCGACACATCTCCTCGCATTACCAAGCGCGAGTTCGACAACCTCTCATTCCGTTCACTCAGCAATTCGCTGCTTTTGTATATTTATGCAATGGCGGAACAGACAGAGATACCCTTTGCTAAATAATTGAAAACCAACATGTTAGAAAGTACTTTCCAAAAGTGCCACTTTTGCGTTCTAAAAGGGGAACTTTTAGGAGGTGAAAGGGGAACTTTTGCAAGCTAAAAGTGGCACTTTTGAAAAGCGAAAGTTCAACTGTATATTTATACGTCCATTTCTGTATGTTTATACAGGGGAGGGGTAAGTAGTCTTTTTCATCAAAATCACATCGCATCACAACAAGATATCAGAAGCCATCAACTCCTTACACATTTCGGCACACCGCTCGCCGTCGATGGCTGCCGAGACGATGCCACCGGCATAGCCGGCGCCTTCGCCGCAGGGGAATAGCCCGCTGATACGCACATGCTGGAGGGTGTCGGCGCTGCGCAGGATGCGTAGGGGCGACGATGTGCGTGTCTCGATGGCTATGAGCGTGGCGTCGTTGGTGAGAAAGCCGTGAGCCTGTCTGCCAAATGTCTTGAAGGCTTCTTGCAGGCGGTGCGAGATGGCTGCCGGCAACCAGAAGTGCAGGGGGATCGAGAGGAGTCCGGGGGCGTATGAGGAGCGTGGCAGGTCGTATGAGAGGCGGTTGTTCACGAAGTCTGCCATGCGCTGTGCGGGGGCTGTCTGCCGCATGTTTCCCTGCTGCCATGCCATGCGCTCGAGGTGTTCCTGGAAGTGCATCACGGAGAGTGTGTCTGCCGGGGCTTGGTCATACATTGCCGGGATGTCTTCGGGACGCACTTCGACGACCATTCCGCTGTTGCTCCACTGGGTGCCTCGGCTGCTGGGGCTCATGCCGTTGACGACGAGCTGCTCCTTGTCGGTGGCTGCGGGAATGACAAAGCCTCCCGGGCACATGCAGAAGGAATAGACTCCGCGCCCTTCGACCTGCGTCACGAAGGCGTATTCGGCGGCTGGGAGGTATTTTCCCCGCCCGTCTTTGCGATGGTATTGTATCTGGTCGATGAGCTGCGCGGGATGTTCGAGTCGCACGCCGACGGCGATGCCTTTGGGCTCTATGTCGATTTTCGCTTCTGAGAGATAGCGATAGACGTCTCGGGCTGAATGTCCGGTGGCGAGAATGACTGGTCCTGTCCACTCTTTTCCGCCTGCCACGCAACCTTTCACGCTGTCGCCTTCGATAATGAGGCGGGTCATCTTGGTTTCGAAGTGCACTTCACCGCCGCATCGGAGGATGGTGTTGCGCATGTTTTCGATGACTTGCGGCAGTTTGTCGGTTCCGATATGCGGATGGGCATCGGCAAGGATATCGGTCGGGGCGCCATGCTGGCAGAACACGCTGAGTATTTTCTCCACGCTTCCACGTTTCTTCGAGCGGGTGTAGAGTTTGCCGTCAGAATAGGCTCCCGCGCCTCCCTCGCCGAAACAGTAGTTGCTCTCGGGGGCAACACGCTGCTCCTTGGTGATGCGTGCCAGGTCTTTTTTGCGCTCGTGCACGTCTTTTCCCCGCTCCACGACGATGGGTCGCAGTCCCAGTTCGATGAGCCGGAGGGCGGCAAAGAGTCCGCCGGGCCCTGCACCGACCACGATGACTTGGGCGGCTTCTGACACGTCTCCGTATCGGATGGGCGTAAAGGCATCGTCGGCAGGTTCTTCGTTGATGTAAAGCCGGAGGGTGAGGTTGATGAAGATGGTGCGATGACGCGCATCGACCGACCGCTTCAGCACTCTGACGGAGGTGATTGTGCGGGCATCGATGCCTTTCTCCCGGGCAACGTATTCGCGGATGGTCTGCCCGGAAGCGGCTTGTTGTGGCAGCAGGCGCACCTGCAGTTCTTGTATCATCCTGTGGCGGAGCGGCTATGTTATTAGATGATGCTTGTGCGCTTGGTGAACTCCACGATTTCGGAAATGCGGCCGAAAGCCAATGACGTAACCGTATCGGCACAGCCGTAATAGACTGCCACCCGGTCGGTCGCGGGGTCGTGAAGGGCTGCACACGGGAAGCATACGTTCGGCACGTCGCCCATACATTCGTATGGCGTCTGCGGAGAAATCAGGTAAGGTCCTGAACGATGGGTGGCTATCCACGGTTTTTCCAAGTCGAGCAACGCCGAACCGAAGGCATAGACGTAGCCGTTGCAGGAGCGGAGAACGCCATGATAGAACATCAGCCAGCCCTCAGAGGTCTCGATAGGTATGGAACCGGCACCGATTTTCATACATTGCCATGCGCTCACTTCGAAGGGTGCGGGCGACATGACGTGGCGGTGGCGACCCCAAAACTCCAAGTCGGGCGACTCGCTGTAGAAGATGTCGCCAAAAGGAGTATGCCCCGTATCGCTCGGACGGCTGAGCATGGCAAAGTTGCCGTTGATTTTCCTGGGGAACATCACGCCGTTGCGATTGTAAGGCAGGAAGGCGTTTTCCACCTGATGGAACGTCTCGAAGTCGAAAGTCCACGCTACGCCAATCGTAGGACCGTGGTAGCCGTTGCACCACGTGACGTAATAGCGGTCGTCGATGAAACAGACGCGCGGGTCGTAGCCATATACCCACTCCTTCACGCCTTCGATATCGCACTCGAAACGTATCGTCTCCTCGTTGATTTTCCAGTCGATGCCGTTCTTGCTGAAACCTGCATGAAGGGTCATGCGGCGGTTGGTATCGTCGCAACGGAACACACCGGCATAGCCGTCTTTGAAGGGAACGACGGCGCTGTTGAAAATACTGTTCGATGTAGCGAGTAAATCGCGCGGAATGATGGGGTTCTTGGAATAACGCCACATCACGTTCTTGCAATCTGCCGGGCGCTCTTCCCACGGCATATTGGGCAATGGCTGCCCCTGAATCTTTAAGTTGCTCATTTTTCTGTTATGTTTTTGTTATCTGAATACGTAAAAGGTACAAACCATGTGATGAGAAGGGCGGGAATGGTGCAGAAGAGTACGAAGACGAAAAACATCTTGTAGCCAAGCCAATCGCTGATGGCACCACTCATCATGCCGGGAAGCATGACGCCAAGGTTCATGATGCCGCTCGCAAAGGCATAATGCGACATCTGGTGCTCGCCCGGAGCTATCTGCTGCATCATGAAAAGAGTAAGCCCTACGAAGCCGAAGCCATAGCCAAAATACTCTATGACAATACCGCTGCCTATCAACCAAAGATTCTCGGGCTGATAGATAGCCAAAAGGGTATAAGCCACGAACGGCAAATTGAAGACGACTGCCAACGAAAAGAGCGACTTCTGAAGTCCCCGATGGGCTATATAATATCCTGCCAGGATGGAACCGAGCACGAAAGCAGCTGCTCCGAACGTGCCGTAGCACAAGCCTATCTGCTGTTCTGTCAAGCCCAATCCTTGCTCAGCACGAGGGGCTTTGAGGAACAACGGCACAATCTTCATGACAAATCCCTCGGCAAAGCGATAGAGAATAATGAAGAATATATAATAGACAATGTGTTTCTTCTTGAAAAACTCTGTGAGCACGCGCCACAACTCATGCCATGTCTCTGCCAGTCCGCGCTTCTTGCTCACTGCCTGCCTGTCTTGCGGCAGCATGGAATAATGGTAAACGCCCAGGATAATCATGAGAATGCCTATCGCCAACATGACAATCATCCACGACTTGGTGACTCCCACCATGTCTTTCAACACACCTGCGAGATAGACAAGTCCGCCCGTAGCCGCAATCTTCGCTATGTTATAAAAAGCCCCTTGCCACCCTATCCATCGCGCCTGCTCATCCTTCGAGAGGACTGACATGTAGGTTCCGTCTGCTGCAATATCGTGAGTGGCACCGCTGATAGCCACAACCGCCAACAGCGCTATCGTGATGACGAAGAAGTCGGGCAGATGGAGCGCCATGGCAACCAGCGCAAACATCACACCGGAAAGAACTTGTGTCAGAACGACGAAAAACTTTTTCGTCTTATAGATTTCAAGAAACGGACTCCACAACGGTTTCAACGTCCACGGCAGCATGATGAGTGATGTCCAGAAAGCTATCTGCGTATCGGAAACACCCATGCCCTTATACATCAGCGCACACACCATGTTCAGCACCACGAAGGGCATTCCCATGGCAAAATACAACGTGGGTACCCAAGCAATGGGCAACACCTTCTTTTTACTTTCTACCTTCTCTGTCTGCAAGTCGTTTCTTGAAGTATCCACCTGCAGATTGTCTTCTACCCTTTTTTCCTGCATATTCCTTATCTATTCATAAACTTCATCTATACCTGTTTCATAGCCTAACACCTCTTCGGCACAGGGGTCGTAGTTGTCGGGAATGTCAAACTTCGCATCTGGAGAATAGTTCAGCGACTTGTCGGCATAGATTTTCTTCATGTAGTATGCCCAAATCGGCAACGCCACGGCAGCACCCTGACCTGTTGCAGTCGATACGAAGTGGATGTCGCGGTCTTCTCCTCCAACCCAACAGCCGCTGACGAGCTGCGGGGTGACGCCCATGAACCAGGCGTCGGAGTTCTTATTCGTGGTTCCTGTCTTGCCTCCAATCTCTCCCGGAACATTGTAGCGGGCACGCAGACGACCACCGGTACCGCCTTCAACGACCGCTTTCAGCAGGACGAGCATCTTGTAGGAACTGCTCTCGCTGATCACTTCGTTCATGCGCGGCTGGAAATCGGCAAGCACGTTGCCCGAATTGTCCTCGATACGGGTCACCATCATCGGTGCACAACGAATGCCGTGGTTCACAAAGGCGGTATAGGCGCTGACCATCTCGCCGACCGACACCTCACAAGGTCCGAGACACAATGCCATCGAGGGATGGATGTCGGGATTGTTGATGCCGTATTGGTTGAGCAGTTGCACGAAAGCATGAGGATTGAGGCGGCTCATGAGGTAGGCGGAAATCCAGTTGTTCGACTGTGCCAATCCCCATTTCAACGTCACCATCTGTCCGTATCGGCTTCGGCTACCGTTACGCGGCGTCCATGGTTTGCCTGCAACGATGTAGGTACGCGCCACGTTGGGTGCCACATCGCAGGGCGAATAGCCGTTCTGCATCGCCATCGAATAGAGGAATGGCTTGATGGTAGAACCTACTTGGCGCCGTCCCATCATACCCATGTCGTATTGGAAGAAGTTGTAGTTCACTCCGCCGACGTATGCTTTCACGGCTCCCGTCATCGGGTCCATGCTCACGAAGCCGGCACGAAGCATTTTCTTATAATACTTGATGGAGTCTCTCGGTGTCATCATCGTGTCGATTTCGCCTTTGTAAGAGAACACCGTCATATCTACTTTGGTATCGAACGCCTTATTGATGTCTTCTTCGGAGTAGCCCGCTTCCTTCAACACCCGATAGCGTTCGCTCTGACGAATGGAGCGGTTCATGATGGCTGTCACCTGGCTGGCGGTCAGATTGTCTGAGAAGGGAGCATTACGACGCAGCCGCAACTCGTTGTTGAACGTTGGCTGAAGGTATTTTGTCATGTGTTCATACACGGCTTCCTCGGCATATTTCTGCATACGTGTGTCGATGGTGGTGTAGATTCTCAATCCGTCGGTATTGACATCATAGGGGTCGCCGTTCTTCTTGAGGTTCTTGTTACACCATCCATAAAGCGGGTCGGTCTCCCATGCGATGGAGTCAATGTGATACTGCCGCTTGTTCCACGAAGGATAATTGGCAAGGTCGGGCTTCTTTGCCATCATGTATTGCCGCAGATATTCGCGGAAATAAGGTGCCGTCTGCTCGCGATTGCTGGCACGATGGAAGTTGAGTCCGAGTGGTTCGGCGGAATATTTATCGTATTCGGCGCTGCTCATATAGCCCGCTTTTTGCATCTGCGAGAGCACTACGTTTCGCCGCTCCACGCAACGCTCAGGATAGCGAACGGGGTTGTAGAGCGACGGATTCTTGCAAAGACCTATCAGCGTTGCCGCCTCGGTGACCGTCAGGTCTTGCGGTTCCTTGCGGAAATAGGTATTTGCAGCCGACTTGATTCCCACGGCATTGTGCAGATAATCGAAATAATTCAGATACATGGCGATGATTTCTTCCTTCGTGAAGTTGCGTTCCAACTTGACGGCAATAATCCATTCGATTGGCTTTTGAAGAAGACGCCCCAACGTAGAGTGTGCCTTCTCCGAATATAACTGCTTAGCCAACTGCTGGGTGATGGTCGAGCCTCCACCCGCACTATGCTGTTGCATGATGCCACGCTTGAGAATGGCTCTCGATAAGGCGATGAAATCGATGCCTGAATGCTCATAGAAACGCTCGTCTTCGGTAGCCACGAGTGCCTGGACGAGATAGGGCGACAGCTTTGCATAGCCGACAGCGATACGGTTGTCACGATTCTCGTTGTAGGTACCGAGCACCTTTCCGTCAGCGGAATATATCTGTGAGGCGTATTTGCTGATTGGGTTCTGCAAGTCTTCGATGTCGGGCATGTAGCCTATCCACCCGTTCCAAATGGCAACGAAGATAACAAAAAGCACGCCGATGATTGAAAACAGCGTCTTCCAAAGTATGCGTATGACTTTTTTTCTCATTTTTCTTTCTTGATGTTTTGCCCACAAAGATAGTGGAAATTGAGGGAAACACAAAATAAAACAATGTTTATTTGCGCACGGGAGGTATTCATTCTTTCGAAAAATGCCGGAAGAATCATCGTTGAAAGCGCCATGCGGCAATCAGGGAAAGGGTTTCTCCCTACAATTTGAAGCGATGACGCCTGGTGGCTTGCTTGGGTGCCTGGCTGTCGCCGAAGCCATAGCCTCCGCCGCCAATGGCAGAACCGCGATAATGGGCATAGCGCTGGAGCACCAAGCGCACGTAATTATACGTCTCCGTCCCTCGCATATAGCCGCTTTTCACGACGGGGTCTTGATAGTATTGCGGCTGGCTCAGCAGCAGAATATACTCGGAAACGTCGCGCCAACGATGGGGATTTTTCCCGTATTTGCGTGCCAGAGCCATAGCGTCGCGCACATGTGCCACTCCCCCATTATAGCTGGCAAGCACGAAGTTGAGGCGCTCGCCTTCACGAGGAATGTCCCGAAACTGGTCTTTCAGTTTCCGGATGATGCGGGTAGAGGTCTCTATATTGGCTTCCGGATTGAACAATTCTGATTGCGGAAGCCCATATTGGGCACCTGTTCTCGGCATAATCTGCATCAGTCCGCAGGCTCCTACCCATGAACGGGCGTTAGGGTCGAAACACGACTCCTGATAGCTCAGCGCTGCCAACAGGCGCCAATCGACACGTGCCACCGGTGCATAGCGCTTGAAAAGATGGTCGTAGTTGGAGATGATGCCTTTCTGCTGATTGAGCATGGGCGAATACACCCGCCGCTGAACGCTTTGCGGGGAGAAGGCTGTCTGCTGTTCGCTCTTCACTTCCGCCAGATAGTCGGGACGATACCAGCGGCTGATGGTGTCTGCAAGTTCGGCATTCGTCTTCAATACCGCCCACGGTATGCGCTTGTCGGCAACAATAAGCTGCGCATTCTCCAGCGTAGAGGAGTCGGCTGGAATCATAATATCGCCCTCGCCCTTGAGCAAGCGCCCCACCATCTCCGACGTATCGCGACACACTTCCACCCGCACGGAGACACCCAACTGCTGCGCGAACTTCTCGCAAAGCAGATATTGGGTGCCCAAGCCTCCACCCCGATATTCATAATAGGTGTCAGGACCTGACAGGGTGAGGAGGATGAGTTCACCGTTGGCGACAATATCGTAGAGCGAATAATGCTCTTTCGAGCTGACGCTGTCGCCTATCACCGTGCCCCAGGGAGTCGTCTGCAACGTGTTTCCCTTCTCGCATGCTGTCAGCAAAAGGGCGAACAGCAGGAGGAAAAGTTTGCTGAACGACGAGGGGACGATATGTCGGAACAAGCCGTGTGCCATTGATTTCGGTTGAAAAGAGATTATTCCGGTTGCTCTAAATAGCTGACCGCCTTGCCTGTTTCCTTGGCGTATGCTATCTCGCGACGCGTACTCTCGCCGATATAGCCACCGGGATTGACGACGAAGATTTCGTCTGCCATATCGATTTTCCGCAGGTGCATGTCGTCGAGCATTTCTTTGACACCGGGCTTCCACACCTCTTCGTCACCGGAATGCCCGAACAAGCCGACGCTGATGACGATGTTGCCTTCTAAAGAAAGGCGCTTCTGCACGTCAAAGAACGCATCCTTGAAACGTGTACTGCCACAAAGGGTTATCACTTTATAGTTCTCTACCATCTCTTTTCTATCGTTTATGAGTTATAAACATGCCGTTCAGGCATTCTAAAGCTACCGTTTACGCTTGCTATTCGTGCCGTTTGCGGTTGCTATTCGAGCCGTTTGCGATTGCTATTCGAGCACGATATCTGCCACGTCTTCCGGCGTATTGAAGAGAATTCCGTCGGCAAGTTCGTCATCGGTCAGTTGTTCCAACAACTTGCGTGCTTCTTTCTCGTCCATTGCCTTCTCGCCTTTGGCTGCCAGTTTTCCGAGCATGGCGTTCCAAATCGCTTCCCGATAGGCTTGTATTGTTTCTTTTTGTTCTTCTCCCATGGTCAAGATTATCTATTTTTCGGAATATTTTTTCATCACGCTATAAGCCTTATACAAACCCAATTCGCCTGCCTTACTGAGGTCTTGCAGCCCCTTTCGCTTGTTGTCGCTGTTGATATAGGCGAGTCCACGGTTGTAATAAGCCTCTGCCAAACTTCGGTTGATGCTGATTGCTGCCGTGTAATCTTCTATCGCTCGCTCGTATTCCTTCCGCTGCACATACAGGTTTCCCCTGTTATAAAACAGGAAAGCATTCTGCGGGTCGAGCGCAATGGCATGATTCAAATCGTCCAACACGCGCGCCATCTTGATTTTTGTATCCATCCCCTGGGCGGCACTAAACTCGCTCTCCATCGCCAGACACACCGCCCGTTGCCAATATGCCAGGACCGACGTACTGTCGATTTGCTGGAAAGTGGTCATATCGTGCACGGCATCATCGAAATTCTGAACGACACCATACGCGACGGCGCGTTGCAACAGAAGCCTCTTGACCGACTGCATGTCGCGTTCGCCATCAATACGCCTCGACAAGGTGTCTATCAGATTGAGATAAATGGCTGACTGCTCTTCGTTGAGCGTGTGCGGATTGCACGTCACTTTGAGTTCATGAGACGGACGAGCGACGCGGTTGAAAGCCTCCACTTCCTTATCAAACACTTGGTTCATGCTGACGACATTGGCGTATTTCAGATACGAAACCTCGTACATCGGCATATATTCCACGTCGATTTTCCGGTTTTGTATGCGCCCGCGGTAGGCACTTTCGTATTCACGCTCAACCACTTCCTCATCCTCCACCACAATCTGATTGTACTTGGAGAAGTCTATCTCGCTCTTCTTTCGTGTCTGCTTCCGCTGGTTCTTCGTCCATCGCGGCTGTATCCCGACGTGCTTATCCATCTGCGCCTTCAGAATACGGAACTCATCCAGCTCGGCTTGGCGGTGCATACCGAGCCGCCGATAGCAATCCGCCCGGTTGTGAAGTCCCGTCCAGAAGTTAGGATACTGCTCTATCACCTTCGTATAGTCAACAATGGCAGCACGCAGGTTGCCCGTCCGGTGGTGAAGGGTCGCACGGTTGTAGGTCGCCATCAGGTTGCCGGGTTCCATCCTGAGCACATAGTTGAAGTCTTCTATCGCCCGGTTGTCATCGCCCACTTGCACACGGAGCAAGCCCCGGTTGTAGTGAGCAAGGAAATTGTTCGGGTCGAGGTCGATTGCCATGTCATAATCAGCCATCGCGCCACGCAGGTTGTTGACATTCAGACGCACCAAAGCACGGTTCACATAGTTGCTTACCAGCTTCGGCTTCAAATGTATCGCTTTGGAAAGCTGCTGCTCTGCATCCTGCCAATTCCCTCGCGACATATTGATGCTTGCCCATACCATCCACGCCTCTCCGTCATAGGGATCTACTTTCAGGCTTTTGTCCAACCACGTGACTGCCGCAGTCGTGTCTTTCTCCCGCATATACATTTCTGCCTTGACGGAATACGCCCGTGAGAAGTCGCCCCAACGCTGAATCATGGAGTCGAGTTCCTCATGCGCGTGCTGATAATCTTTCAGTTCCACGCGGCAAAGGGCGCGGTTGAACCAAAGATTCTGCCCTGACGGTTGGTAGAGAAGTGCCTTGTCATAATCGCCAATCGCTTCTTCGAAATGGCGCTGACGGATACGGCACAAGCCTCTCAGTTCATAGATACCGGCAATATAGGGATTGAGGGCAATGGCTTCCGAGCAGTCGTTTTCCGCTCCGATGAAATCGTCGAGATAGAACTTGGCGATGGCTCGATAATACCAAGCCTCATAAAGATAAGGTTTGTAGGAAATGGCACGGCTGAAATATTGTATCGAAAGTACGTAATCTTCATAATACAACGAGCTCCTGCCGCTCATAATCAGGCGGTCAACGTTGAACTGCGCCAAAGATGTGAGCGGAGAAAAACACAATAGCAAAAGAAGTATCTTCCGACACCTGCTCATCCGTGATATGCTTTTGTTGACACCCTTTTACTGGAAGGGTGCCGTGAGTTATCTCTTCGTACGGTATCCGCACTGGTAACGTCCTTGCATGAGAGCCTTCAGCTTACCTTTAATCAGCTGTCGGCGAAGCGGCGAAATGCGGTCGATAAACATCTTTCCGTCAAGATGGTCGAACTCGTGTTGCATGACCCGAGCAAGATAACCTTCTATCCACTCGTCATGCTGCTGCATTTCGCTATCCTGCCATTGCACTCTTATGCGGGTCGGACGCGTCACACTCTCGTGAATACCTGGCAGCGAAAGACACCCTTCCTCCATGTTTTTCGTCTCCGTATCGTCATATTCCACGATATGGGGATTGATGAAAGCCTTTCTGAAATCCTTATATTCGGGAAAATCTTCCGCAAGTACGTCTAAGTCTATGACAGCCACACGAATCGACTTCCCGATCTGCGGAGCTGCCAACCCTATTCCTTCTGAAGCAGAAAGGGTTTCAAACATGTTCTCCAACAGCTCATCCAGCCCGGGATAGTCGGCAGGAATGTCCTGCGCTTCCTGACGAAGCACCGGCTGCCCATATATATAAATAGGTAATATCATGTCTTTTTAGTCATTTCGGTCGTCGGGACTCCATATAGCCTTGGAGGATAATCGTCGCGCTGATTTCATCCACCAGCGCCTTGTTCCGACGCTCTTTCTTTTTCAAACCGCCGTCAATCATCGCCTGATGCGCCAAGACCGACGTGAATCGTTCATCGTAATACTCAACCGGCACGTCCGGATATGCCTTCCGCCACCTGTTGACAAACTGCTCCACTCGCTGGAGATTCTCACTCGGCTGCCCGTTTGGCTGATAGGGTTTCCCTATCACGATGCGCTCAACGGGCTCCCGGCTGAGATAATCTGCCAGATAATCGAACAGCGCAGAAGTAGAAACAGTCGCCAATCCGCCGGCAATAATCTGCAGCGGATCGGTGACTGCCAATCCTGTACGCTTCTTTCCGTAATCTATTGAAAGTATTCGCGCCACTCAGATGTCGTTAACGCTGGTTGAAAAGCAACCAAGCATCCGGATATTTTGCACGGAACTGATCGCGACTCTGAACGGCATCGCCCTTATTGTCGAAAGTAGAAGCAATCACACGATACATGTTGCGCTCGGAGTTGAACGCCAACTGCGCATCGTAACCTGCCGCACGCAATGTCTGCTGCAAACCTTCGGCATTTGCCTTCATCGAGAAAGAACCAACGACTACGCTGAAATTCTTCAATCCGGAACCGCTCACTACGGTGAGATTCTCCTGGCGGACAGACACGTTGTCATAGTTGTCAACCGTTGTCGTCTGTGTAGCAGGAACGGTCGTAATCGGTGTTACCACCGGAGCATCGGTCGTCGTATAACCATCGCCCTGCTGAGCCGCATCCTGAGCGCGTGCCTTTTCGTAAGCCTTCTTATAAGCACTCTCACTTGATTTACAGCTGGTAAAAGCCATCATTGCACATACTGCTGCGCACAAAATCATGATTTTCTTCATAATCAATATTATTTTTGAAATTAAACTTATTGTCTTTATTCAACGTGCGAAATTACATAAAAACATTTGAACTTGATAAAAAAAACAGCATAAAGTTTGTTAAATGTCCAATAATCTTGCCGATTTAACAAAAAATCACGAAAGAAATATGGCTATTCAAAAAACTTTCACTACATTTGCTTTCGAAACCTAGCCATCAAGTCATGGTTGGTTATTATCAAAACATTGTTTAATTAAATACTGAAACACATGAAAACATTAGGTTACATCGGCGCATTTCTCGGTGGCGCCATTGCCGGAGCAGCGTTAGGACTGCTGGTAGCACCGGAAAAAGGAACAGACACCCGCACAAGAATCTCTGACACGGTCAAAGACTTTTGCGATAAACACAACCTGAAACTCAACCGCAAAGAGATGGAAGACCTGGTGGACGACATCAAGGATGCGGCTGAAGACGTTATCGACTAATCCCCCACAGCAACGCGAGAGATTATGTTTTCAAACGACAGAAACGTTGAATCGATAGCACAACTCGTTGAGGTGCTCAAGCATTACATCGGGCTCCAGTCGGAATACGTCAAGCTGGATGTGATAGAAAAGGTTGTGCGACTGATTACAGCCATCGCCGTCACGCTGACGGTCGTCCTGTTCCTGTTGATCATACTCATCTATCTCTCTTTCGCCGCAGCGTATGCGCTTGCTCCGCTCGTGGGAACCCCTGTCGCTTTCTGCATCGTGGCTGGAGTCTATCTGCTGCTTTTCATCATCATTCTCTACAACAGGAAACGCTGGATAGAGAAGCCGCTCGTGAGATTTCTTGCATCCATCCTCTTAAACAACTGACAACATGAACGACAATCCATTACAGACTTATCGCTCCCTGGAAGAAATTCGCATGCGCAAAGAGATGTTGCGACGCGAAATACAGAAAGACAACGGGCAGATAAAAAGCACTTGGGATGGTCTTTTTCATACCGAGAAAGCCACCACCCCATCCAAACGAATGTCCGGATTCATGTCAACAGGCGCAGGAGTGATGGACGGCATCATTCTGGGATGGAAACTCTATCGGAAATTTTACAGCGAAAAAAAGACAAAAAGCAAGAAGAAAGGCGGACTCTTAGGATTCTTCAAAAAGTAGCCGACGGACCCGAAAGGTTGCCAAACGGGGAACTCCGACACACAAGACGGGAGGCTCTATTATATAAAAGATGTGTAGCTGAAGAATATCGGCTACACATTTTTTATGTCCGACACACATTTTACACAGGATAAAGCGCCCGTTCGCCCACCACAAAGTGCCCATTCAAGGCTGCTGAAGGGACGTGAGCCTGACACTGGAAATGCGTCAGCCCGATGACTTCTTTCGTTCTTCCCCCATCGTTTCCGTCATCTTGCAGTCTGCCGTTTTTGTATATTTATACTGAGGTGCGTCTATTGCGACGCTGTTTGTAAACTTCTGATTTTTAAGACATTAAGAATGCTCTTCCAAAAGTTCAACTTTTAGCTTGCAAAAGTTGAACTTTCAGGCGCTAAAAGTTCAACTTTCAGCGTGCAAAACTTCAACTTTTGGAAAGTGAAAGTTCAACTGCATATTTATACGCCCTTTTCCGTATGTTTATACAAGGTGTGTGTTGGTGTCCGTACGGCTTGGTCAAACCTCAATCACCTGTCCGTCGTAAGCCATTTCCACGCCGGCGGGCAACGTCCGGTTCACCTCATCATGCAGCCCTATCTGGTGACACGAATGGATGATGAACGTCCGCTTGGCTGCTACACGCTGCGAGAAGGTGATGGCATCGCCAAGCAACTGGTGCGAATAATGCTCGTGGCTTTTCCGCAAAGCGTTCACCACCAAGAATTCCACACCCTCCAACAGCGCCTCGTCGGCACGCCTGATGGTCTTCATGTCCGTGATATAGGCAAAACGACCGATGCGATAGCCGAGGATGGGCATCTCGCCGTGCATCACTTCGATGGGAAGAACGTCCACATCGCCGATATGTATCGGAACATGGGGCGTCGCCGTCTGAAGATTCAGGAGCGGTACGCCTGGATAGAGATGTTCACTGAAGCAATAAGGCATGGTCTGTTTCAGCGCCTCTGCCGTTGACTGGTTGGCATAAATGTCAATGGCTCCAAACACGCAGAAGGGACGCAAATCGTCTATTCCTGCCACATGGTCGTAATGGATATGTGTGAGCAGGACGCCGTCGATTTTCTTAAACGGCAACGGCAATATCTGCTGACGGAAATCAGGACCGCAATCAATCAGGATACGGGTGGTGTCTGTCTCCACCAAAACCGAGCAACGCAAACGCTTGTCATGCGGATTGGAACTGGTGCACACCTCACACTTACAGCCAATACTCGGCACTCCGCCAGAGATTCCTGTTCCTAAAAACGTCACTCGCATATCCTTCTGACAACCAAAAGATTAAACTAAATTACATAAACCTCAGGATGAAGTTCTATGGCAAACTTATTCCGCACGTCGGCAATAATGGTTTCGCAAAGCTGCAAGACCTCCTGACCTGTTGCTCCGCCCCGATTCACCAGCACCAAAGCCTGCTTGGAATGAACCCCTGCACGCCCCAAAGAGCGACCCTTCCAGCCACATTGTTCTATCAACCATCCGGCAGGAATTTTAACATGCGACGCATCAACCTCATAGAAGGGCATCGACGGATAGCGGGCAGCCAACTGCTCGAAATGCTCCCGACCAACGACCGGATTCATGAAAAAGCTACCAGCGTTGCCTTCTGTTTGCGGGTCGGGAAGTTTTGACTGGCGAATACTGATAACAACCTCCCTCAGTTGCTTGGCTGTGGGCGCTGTGATGTGTCTGTTTTCTAACTCCGTCCGGATGTTTCCATAATCCAGATGAGGGGTAAACGTGGTTGACAACCGATAGGTCACGTGGGTGATGGCATACTTGTCTTTCCATTCTTTCTTGAAACGGCTTTGCCGATAGGCGTAGGCACACTCTCCGTTATCGAAGCTCACGCCTTTTCCCGTGGCAAGTTCGATGGCTTCAACCTTCACTATCAGGTCTTTCACCTCCACGCCATACGCCCCGATATTCTGAACTGCCGATGCACCCACCTCGCCAGGTATGAGCGACAGGTTCTCCGCACCATACCACCCATTGGCAACACAGCGCGCAACCACATCGTCCCACACCTCGCCGCTGCCGCAGCGCAGCAAGATGGTGTCGCCACAGACAGTCGCCTCGCATCCCTTGATGGCTGAATGAAGAACCGTCCCCTCAAAATCCTGAGTCAGCAGAATGTTACTCCCGCTGCCCAGCAAGAAGAGCGGCTGGTCGGCAGGCGACAGCATCGCAATCACCTGCTGCAACTCCTCCACCGAACTGTATTCGATGTAACGGCGACAGCAGGCATCAATGCCAAAGGTGTTGTGTCGCAGAAGACTATAATTGCGGATGTCTTTCATAACTTTACCAGCTTCGTCAACTGCCATTTTCCATTGACGTTCCTGAAACTCATCTTTGTCTCCAAGCCATTGGCAATACCGCGTATCACGAACAACTTCTTAGCCTTACTCTTATACGTCTGCCCATAAATGATGTTATACACCACATCGCGAGGGAGAATCTGCGGTTTGAAATCCACCCACTGCTCGGGATAAAGGTCAGCCGTCATCGTGTTAAAATCGTCGTTAGGGTCAGGCAAGACAATAGATACGGGCACATGCAGACTCCTCGTCTGGAACGCATCGTCGGTAGAAAAACGCTTATAGAAAGACAGGAATGATGCGTTCTGATTCTGCGAAAGAGCCGTCTCCTCCACCCTCGTCAGCATCCACAAACCGTTGATTCGCTTGAAGTCATACTGCCGGACGAGGTTTTTCGCAAGAAATATCTTTTCCAACACGACATGATTGACAGCCGTGTCATTGACGACCTCTATCTGTTTTTCATCATCGAAAATCAAGGAATAATACCCTTGCTTCATGAAGAAATAATCCATCTTCCACTCGGTTTTCCCCATTTTCCGCTCCCTTCCGTTCTCCTTGACAGGCAGCGGGAAGTTGATACGTGCCAACTGCAACTTACGGTTGGCGGCAAAGTTGAAGACGAAATCATCGAAAAGTTCGTCCGCCGCCTTCGCCACGGGCGAGTCGCCAAAAATAGATTCCAGCGAATCGGTTGCCGTCGTGTCGCCATACTGCTCGTCCACTGCCTGCGTCTCTGTTGACGAACGGCGGTTGTCCGAACATCCCGACAGCAACATGACAGCCACAGGAACACACCATAACAAAAGTCTTAATACTTCTTTTTTCATAAAACTAACGTAATCCAAAGCCTTGTTTCTCTCATCAATTTCTGCAAAATTACAACTTTATTTCCAAACTTTTCGGTTTTTAAAGCAAAAATATTACCTTTGCAGAACTATTTTTATTTGAAGCGAACAATATGATACTTGAGAAAATAGAATCGCTGCTCAAGGAAGTGAGCGAAGTGAGTGCCTCGAATGCTGAAGAATTAGAGGCGTTGCGACTGAAATATCTGAGTAAGAAAGGCGAAATCAATGCGCTGATGGCTGACTTCAGAAACGTGGCTGCCGACCAGAAAAAGGCGGTAGGCATGAAAATCAACGAGCTCAAGCAGACCGCCATTGAACACATCAACGCCCTTCGCGAGCAGATGGAGACGAAGAACGACGACTCTGAGGAGCTGGACCTGACACGTACGGCTTATCCCATCAAACTGGGTACGCGCCATCCGCTGACCATCGTGCGCAACGAGATTATCGACATCTTCTCGCGCATGGGGTTCACACTTGCCGACGGACCAGAGGTGGAAGACGACTTGCACATCTTTACGAAGATGAACTTCGCCGCCGACCATCCGGCACGCGACATGCAAGACACCTTTTTCATCTCGCAACATCCCAACGACGTGACGAAGAACATCCTGCTCAGAAGCCACACCAGTTCCGTGCAGGCACGTGTCATGGAGCGCACACAACCGCCCATCCGCATCATCTGTCCGGGACGCGTCTATCGAAACGAGGCGATTACCGCCCGCGCCCACTGCTTCTTCCATCAGGTCGAAGGACTTTACATCGACAAGAACGTTTCGTTCACCGACCTGAAGCAAGTGCTTCTCACCTTCTCGCAGGAGATGTTCGGACCTGAAACGCAAATCCGCTTGCGCCCGAGCTACTTCCCCTTTACTGAACCCAGTGCCGAGATGGACATCTCATGCCACATCTGCGGCGGCAAGGGGTGCGGATTCTGCAAGCACACCGGCTGGGTAGAGATTCTCGGTTGCGGAATGGTCGATCCGAACGTGCTCGACCTTTGCGGCATCGACAGCAATGTGTATAGCGGTTATGCTTTCGGCTTAGGCGTAGAGCGTATCACCAACCTGAAATATCTCGTCAGCGACCTCCGTATGTTCTCCGAGAACGACACGCGATTCCTGAAAGAGTTTGAGAGCGCAAACTGATATATAAATAGATAGATGTAATAACAATGATGCAGACGCTGCCTTGCGCATACGTCTGCATCATTGCTTTTATCCGATGAATTGTTTGTTTCAATTTGCCAAATCCATTGAACGACAATGCCTCTGCTTACCTCAAAAGCACCGAACGATTTACCTCAAAAACACCGAACGATTTACCTCAAAAACACCGATTAATTTGCATCAAAAAACAAGATTTTCTTGCAGACTTCATAAATTTGCTTTATCTTTGTTGGCGGATAAAAAAACGTTTTCATTAAGCCAAATGAGCAAAATCAATCTTGATTGCGCTTTTTACTATAACGAGAACGTGCATAATTAATAATCGATGACATGGAATATCTAAGACGAACAGCAGACATTATGCTTCAAGACCTTCTTGATGCGTTTGGCGCCGTATTGATAGAAGGTCCCAAATGGTGTGGTAAAACGACTACAGCTGAGCAAACTGCCAGAAGCGCTATTAGAATGCAGGACACGGACATGCGTGATGAATATTTAGCTACTGCAATATCTAAGCCGTCCCTGTTACTTCAAGGCGAAACCCCAAGATTGATAGATGAATGGCAGGATGCTCCTGTCCTTTGGGATGCTGTCCGCACGATGGTTGACAAACGAGGTGAACCAGGTCAATTCATCCTCACAGGGTCTAATGCCGTTGACAAGTCACAGATTTATCATTCTGGGAATGGGCGCATAGCCAAGATGAATATGTTACCTATGAGCCTATGGGAGTCGGGAGAGTCAACTGGTGAAGTGTCACTGTTGGAGTTGTTCAACAACCCCAATTATAACATAGATGGGTGTCGGTCAAAGATGAGTATCAAGGATTTAATCTTTGCAGCTTGTCGTGGAGGATGGCCTGGCACTCTCATGGCGCGCTCGGAAAGAGCCAAGTTGCTGATAGCCCGCAACTATGTCCGCACTGTTTGCAGCGAAGACATATCCCGAATCGACGGCAAACGCCGGAACGAAAAACTTGCCATGATGATACTGCGGTCGTATGCACGCAACATTTCGTCACTCGCCAAGAAGACCACCATGCTTGCCGATGTGGTGTCATCTGAAGAAATGGAATGCAGCATTGACACATTCAATGATTATGTGAACGCCCTTGAACGCCTGTTTGTCATTCAGGATATTGATGCTTGGTGCCCGGCAATACGCAGTAAGACCGTCATTCGAAGCTCACCTAAACGAGGATTCTGCGACCCGTCAATAGCTGTTGCTCTTCTTGGACTGACACCAGAAGCATTGATGACACAACTGAAAACGTTCGGTTTTATTTTCGAGCAAATGTGCGTACGCGACATGAAAGCCTATACACAGGGGCTGTACTGTCATGTGTCTTATTACCATGACCGATACGGTTTGGAGGCAGATTTTGTATTGCATCTTGAAGATGGACGCTATGCTTTGGTAGAGTGTAAATTAGGAAGTAACGAGATTGAGGAAGGCGCAAGCCACCTCTTGGAACTGAAGAGGCTTATCCGTGAACATAACGAGAAAGAGAAGCAGATGCCCATTCGCGAACCAGACCTTCTGCTCATATTTACTGGCGGTCAGATGGCGTACACCCGTCCTGATGGAGTAAAGATTATACCATTAGGTTGTTTGAAAGATTAAGCCCCTAAAAAAGGCAAGAACAATCCGCTGCCCCTTTCTTTTGCGGATTTTTGAGATTGTTTCCGTTTGCCAAATCCCCTATAGATGTAATAACAATGATGCAGACGCTGCCTTGCGCATACGTCTGCATCATTGCTTTTACCCGACATACGGTTTGTTTCAACCTGAACGGGCAATTCATTATTTAATCACGACTTTGATTTCATCAGAATCGTTCACGCTCGGCAAAGCTGAAAATTCATTTTCGCTCTGCACTCACTTAATCACGACTTTTTTCCCATTAACGATGTAAACACCTGCTTTTGTCGGCTTGCCGTTGAGCCGCACGCCGCTGAGCGTAAACCAAACATCATTTCCTGTCGTTGATGGTGAGTTATCAATTGAAACGATGCCCGTAGCATCAAACTCAACGATATTCAGAAACTCTTTCCAAACATTCGCTGCTTTGTATTTTTTCTTGCTACCAATAGGCACATGAAGTTTGCAGGTATTTTTAGGAACATCGTAGAAAACAGATGAAACTATCGTCAATGGTTCTACTATGTAGCAATATATATCTGTCAGTTTATTACAATAACCGAACGCATAATCTCCTATGCTCGTCACGGAACTGGGGATGATGACGGAGGTCAGACCACGACAGACAGAGAACGCATTTTTTTTAATGCTCGTCACAGAGTTGGGGATGGTGTATTCTCCCTGTTTCCCACCTGGATATCGAATCAGTTCTGTTTGTGATTTATTAAACAACACGCCATCTATAGAAGAATAGGCAGTATTATTCTCATCTACATTGATTTTCGTTAACCCTCCACCAGTACTGAACGCATCATCTCCAATACTCTTTACGGATTTGGGTATAGTAATGGACTTTAGTTTGGGGCAATTACCGAACGCTCCACTTCCAATACTTTTTACGGAGTTGCCGATAGTGACGGATTTCAAACTTGTACAATCTCTGAATGCAAGACTTCCGATGCTCGTCACGGAGTTGCCGATGGTGACGGAAGTCAGACCCGTGCAACCATAGAACGCAGCCCTTCCAATGCTTGTCACGGAACTGGGAATGGTGAAGGAGGTCAGGGCACTGCAACCATAAAACGCAGACTCTCCAATACTCTTCACGGAGTTGCTGATGGTGACGGAGGTCAGACCAGTGCAAAGAGAGAACGCCTGATCTCCGATGCTCGTCACGGTATATTGTGTTCCGTATATATCTTTTACACTTGCTGAAATAACCAAATTCCCCGTAAAGCCTCCGCGAATACTACTAACTACACTTACCGTTGAGCTACTCGTCGTAGTATACATCAGCATACCGACAGTAAACGAGGTTTGGGCAGAAACGCTCATACGACACATTAATGCAAAAGCTAAAAGGAATATTCCTCTTGCTACACCATGACTTTGTTTAAATCTAAATGTTTCCATTGTTATAAATACTATTATTAATTTTTATTTGATTGTTTTACATAAAAAAGGCGAGAACCTACTTCTGTGTGTGCGATAACGACTTTCGACGCTCGCCATCTCAATGCAAAGATATAATTATAATTATGAACGCGTATGCGAAAAACGGAAATGTCGGAAAAATGTCGGAAATGGAGATATTCTCCGAGAGCGACACGCGATTCCTGAAAGAGTTTGAGAGCGCAAACTGACATATAAATATATAGATGTAAAAGCTATGCAGACGCTACCTTGCGCATACGTCTGCATCATTGCTTTTATCCGACAAACGGTTTGTTTCAACCTGAACGGGCAATTCATTATTCATGTAGTCCCAGATTCTAAAGGGCAAAATTATTCCCATTGACAGTATTGTAGAATGAAATAACAGGCTAAATATTTGTCGATTTCAGAATAAACAATCCCTAACTCGTTTAGCAACACTTATTCCTCCGAAATGATTAATGTTATCATGTATTTCTTTAGGAACTAACATAAAAGTTTTACCATCAGGACATTCATGTATAGTTAGTCCATTCTTACTTTTGTAATCCCAAAATTCTTCTTCAGACATTCCCATATCTTTTGCCATTCTTTTTCCTATTTCATCTTGGACGTTATTACCACCTCCTCGTCGCTCGAAGTTAGAATATTTATCATACAAATTGGAGACTTTTATTGTGCATTTAGATATTTTAGAAAAGTTAGGACTACCATTTTTAAATTTAAGTTTGAAATTATATTTTTTAAATAATTCGCGATAAGTACGATTTTGCGGATTAAACCTTTTGGGTCTATCATTGGGGTCTGGTTGCTTTTTTCCATATTTATTTGTAAGCTCCCATAAACTTTCAAGTATTTTTTTCTTTTTTTCGGGAAGTATATTATATATAACATTTTTAAGAAGACGAGGGCATTTATCTAAAAAAGAAAGAAATCGAATTGCTTTCGTCGAAACTTGACTTATAGAATTTAACGGACACCACATAAAGGGAAGCTTGCTTATTATTAAACCTAATAATATTAATAATATTGCTATTAGGATTATCCACAAAAAGATCTTCCATGGTATTTTACTGTTTGAAGCATCTGTATCCACAAATGCCTTTTTGGATAAAATGCTTTGTGGCGTTCCTTTGTTTGTTCCTATAGCATTAGTGCCAAGACCCGGCAAATTTATTAAACTATCAACAACAAACATGCGCTCATTTTGTTTAAAAATAGCAGCGATGTCATTCTCTCTATATTTTTCTGACAACACTAAATAATATGCATTGCAATCTTTATCTTTTCCTATCTGTGAGAATTTTGCTATTTTTTTATATAAATCTTCGTGGGGAATTCCAAAATTATGGACACCATCCGTAATCAGAAATAAATAATTGCTTTTTGAAGAATCAATCGCTCCAATCCCAGCATCCCATGCTTTCTCAATATTTGAATGTCCTTTTTGAAGGTTGATTGATGAAATAACATTCTCTATATTTGCTGTATCTGCATTTGAAAAAGAAATAGTGTTATGGGTAAAAGGTATAATTTCTATAACACAACTATCACGATATACTTGTGTCGCTTTTATCAATTGCTCTTTTGCTTTATTAAACACATTATCAGTGTTGACATTTCCGAGTCCTGCCATAGAACCAGAGACATCAAGTAAAAATATCATTTTTTTCTCTTTTGTAATCGGCGAAGCTGCACTACAAAACAAGAACACTACAAAAAGTAGTGATATACAAAAACTTTTCTTCATAATTTCTAAAGCATATTTCTTTTCCTCATTTGTAAACTTATAATTCTCCATATTGTTTGTAAATTTGGTTGTTCATTTTTTACATAAAAAAGGCGAGAACCTACTTCTGGCTAATCTGTCAGTGTAGGCTCTCGCATTGCCCGAATCATCAAATTAACAGAAGCGGCACTCACCTATACAATAAGGTAAGAACAGCCACATGCCTTGTTTGAATGATTCAGTTCAATTTGCGAGATTTACACCGATCAAATCAACAGCGTGACGTTAATCACATGTTTTTGCCCTCAATGTCTTGTCGATGCTCCAACTCCGACGGAGTGGGACGACTTTGCAAATCTACAAAAGTTATTTGAGATTGCCAAACATTTCCTGCAAAAAGCGATTTGCCACTTCTGTGTGTGCGATAACGGCTTTCGACGCTCGCCATCCCAATGCAAAGATATAATTATAATTATGAACGCGTATGCGAAAAATGGAAATGTCGGAAAAATGTCGGAAATGGAGAGCTACGCAGTAAGCGCTTCGCTAAATGACAAATGAAAAATGATAAAGGAGCCCCACCCTAAGAGGGTGTCAAAATAGGAATTCAGTCGTCCTACGGACGAGAAATCCAACAAATCTATACAAATCTAACAAATCAAAGTGCTGATACACAGAATGAAAGATTTTGGATAGATTTGTGAGATTTGCCTACGGCGATTTTCAATTCTGTGCGAAGCGCACTTCCTCCATTTTGACACACCCTCAACGCCTGACAGGAGGAATATTATCTGAGGAGCCCCACCCTAACCCTCCCCCAAATGGGGAGGGAACGCCTAACGGGAGGAATATTATCTGAGTAATTGGTGAGAACTTTTCGGGCGGATACACCGACCCGCCCTTACGAACTTTTGGGATATATATAAATAATGTGTCAACGATATTTTCCTCCTGTTATTTCACTGATGGATAGCGGGAGGAAATCGATATTGTAGTTCGTTGGTCCTTCTTCCCACAGGAAGCCGATGCGTCCGTCGGCGAGCTGAACCATCGTTGAATAGGCTGACAGTTCGTGGCTCACCTGGAGCCCACGATGCCACTCCTCGCCTATCCTTTTCGCGTCGTTTTTCCCCGACAGTTCCTTATAGAAGAAGCCTACATTGCGGCGCTGCGGACCGAAAGGCACCGACTGCAAGAGCAGATGCACCCGCTTTCCGGTGGCTGAGGAGCGTGCTTTCACCAGAAGAATCTCGCCGTTGCAGGCGTTCTTGATGTCGGCAAAGGCACGGGCGGCAACGGGTTCGCCCCATGTTCCGCACGCTTTTTTCTTGTTTGAGAATGTAAACACGTTGAAGAAACGTCCCGTCGTGCGCGCACTCAGCACGACACTGCCGTCGGGCAGTTCCTCGCATTTCGGCTCGTCGCCCTTCGGACATGGCGACGTATCGGCATCGCCGAGCACCTTCCACGACTCGCCGAAGTCGTCACTATACAGCGCGAAGACGCCGGAGTGTGTCAGTACGGCAGCATAGAGGCGATAGTATCTGCCCACTTTGACCTTCCGGCTCTGGCAGATTTTTCCAGAACCGAAGAACAAGCCCTGCACGGGGCCTTCCTTACGCCGGTCGAACAAGCCGTAAATCTGGTCTGTTATCTCTTCCGCCGGCTGCCATGTGCGCCCGCCGTCGTGACTGCGGAAGCGTGCCACACGGTTCGGATTGTCGCGCCGGCTGTTGAAATACACCATCTTTCCGGACACGCACAGCATCAGCACCTCATCGCTCTGCCTGTCTGCCACGATGGTCGCATCGCCGTAGGCATAGCCGAACGTGTTGCTGTCGCCCTCAGCCGTGCCGCGTGCGAGCAACGTCTCCAGTCCCCATGTCTTGCCGCCATCGTGACTGATGCGCTGGTGCAAATCGACGGCACCATAACCGATATCGTTGCCGCAATAGCGATAGTCGCTGACGGCTATCAGGCTGCCGTCGCGACAGACTGCCAGTGCGGGTATGCGGTACGGCACGGAGTCCTTGAAGGTTTCGAACAGACGGACACGCTGCCCGTAGGAAGCCTGTACGGAGAGTGTCAGACTGAGTATGAGGAGGATGGTTTTTAGGCTTTTCATGGTGCTGGATATATTGTTGATACTGTCGCTGTGAAAAACGTTCACAAAAGAGAAGAGAAAAGCCGCCCGGTAGTCGCCAGGCAGCTTTTTTCTGTTATGTGTAAGAGCGGATTACTTCAGCTCTGCGAGGTATTTGATGGTACGAATCATCTGAGAAGTGTATGAGTTCTCATTGTCATACCAAGAAACAACCTGTACCTGATAGGTGTCGTCGTCAATCTTAGAAACCATGGTCTGTGTAGCATCGAAGAGCGAACCGAACTTCATGCCGATAACGTCGCTGCTGACGATTTCGTCTTCGGTGTAGCCGAACGACTCGTTGCTGGCTGCCTTCATGGCTGCGTTGATGCCTTCCTTCGTGATGTCCTTACCCTTAACGACTGCAACGAGGATGGTTGTCGAGCCTGTAGGAGTGGGCACACGCTGAGCAGAACCGATGAGTTTGCCGTTCAGTTCGGGAATAACGAGACCGATAGCCTTGGCAGCACCCGTTGAGTTGGGCACGATGTTGCAAGCACCTGCACGGCTGCGACGGAGGTCGCCCTTGCGCTGCGGACCGTCGAGAATCATCTGGTCGCCGGTGTAGGCGTGGATGGTTGACATGATACCGCTGCAGATGGGTGCGAACTTGTTCAGTGCGTCAGCCATAGGAGCCAGACAGTTGGTGGTGCATGACGCAGCCGAGATGACTGTGTCGGCAGGCGTCAGCGCCTTGTGGTTCACGTTGTAAACGATGGTGGGCAGGTCGTTTCCTGCGGGAGCAGAGATAACCACCTTCTTCGCACCTGCCTGAATGTGGGCAGAAGCCTTTTCCTTAGAGGTATAGAAACCTGTGCACTCGAGCACTACGTCAACGCCGAGCTGTCCCCAAGGCAGTTCGGCTGCGTTGGGCATTGCATAGATAGTGATTTCCTTACCGTCAACGATGATTGAGTTGTCTGTGCACTCTACCGTGTGCTTGCCCTCACCATACTTGCCTGCGAAACCGCCCTGTGCGGTGTCATACTTCAACAGGTGAGCGAGCATCTTAGGACTTGTCAGGTCGTTGATAGCTACTACTTCATAACCTTCAGCCTCGAACATCTGACGGAAAGCGAGGCGACCAATACGGCCAAAGCCGTTAATAGCAACTTTTGTCATTTTTTTATTAGTTTATCTTTAAAGGGTTTATAAATATGTTATTTCGCTTGTTATTGCCGAAAAACACGTGCCTCACGGGCATTTTTTATTCTTTTCGTTTGCAAAGTTACAAATATTTTCTATATTTGCACTCGGTTACATTATTAAAAAACTAAAAAATTAAATTATGGGACTTATCAAAGAGTTTAAAGAGTTTGCCTTGAAAGGCAATGTGATGGACATGGCTGTCGGTGTAATCATCGGCGGCGCATTCGGAAAAATCGTTAGTTCGGTCGTTGACAACATACTCATGCCGCTCATTGGAACGCTGATCGGCAACGACTTTGCCAACCTCACAACTAAAATTAACGGCGCAGAGGTGAAATATGGAATATTCCTCCAGAATGTGGTTGACTTCCTCATTATCGCGCTCTGTATCTTCTTCGCACTGAAAGCCATCAACAAGCTGTCAAGAAAGAAGGAAGAAGAGCCGGCTGCACCCGCAGGACCGACACAGGAGGAGTTGCTCGGCGAAATCCGTGATTTGCTGAAAAACAAATAAATCCCCCAACCCACGAAAGTCCATGAGCCTTTTCCCGAAAAGGAGTTCATGGACTTTTTTCTTTTTCAGACATTATTTAAAATAAAAAAGAGAAGCACCGATGAAAACGATTACGACATTCGCCTTATGCCTGATGCTGACGATGGCGACAACGGCTACTGCCCAAACGGCAAACGACACGGCGCAACGCACAGACACCATCGTGCCGCAATACTGCGTCAACGGCTATTTCTTCACCTCGAAACCCGACCTTCCTGAAGGGAACATATCTATGACGATGCTCAAAGACAGCAAAGGAAACAGGGTCATTGCGTTCACCATCGACGACGTCGAGCTGCCTGAAGAGCTGACCAGACAAGCCGTTCCCACGGAACGAGTGCACGACGGGCAGAAAATGCTGGAGGATTATCAGGCGCTGCGCGAGATGATCAGCCTCACCCGGAAACCCGACAACCAGCCAAACCACGACGCACCGCAACTGAATGAGCCTTTCCCGAAATTCAGCGCTAAAGACATCGATGGAAAGACGTGGAACAACGAGGCGGTAAAGGGCAAGCCGATGGTCATCAACCTATGGTATTCCGGCTGCGGACCGTGCCTGAGAGAGATGCCCGAACTGTCCACCTGGAAGGAGATGTTCCCCGATGTCATGTTCTTCTCGGCAACCTTCCACGACGCCGCAACCACACGGAGAATCACCGAGCAGCGCCAATTCACGTGGACGCACCTCGTCAACGAGAAGGAAATGATGAAATGGATTGACGGCAAAGGCTTCCCGCTGACCATCGTCGTTGACAAGGACGGCATCGTGCGCCACCTCGTTCACGGCACCAGCAAGCAGAAACGCCAAGCCATCGTTGACTGCATCCGCCAGCAATAACACCCAAACCTGTCATTAGAACGCAATCTGATAAAAGATTATTAAGCAGATTACAAATCATAATAACAATTGCGTCTGGATTGCAAATCCAAACGAACAAAACGGGAAATTGGTGCTGGATTGCAAATCCAGCACAACGGGAAGTGTCCGAAAATAAAAGTTTTCGCCCATTCCGGCGTTTTGGGTATTTTCGGAATGCAAAATAACCGGATCCGTTCGTTCGGATATGCTATCCGGACGCATTCAATATAAGCATTTGCAATGCGCTCTATACATCGTAGGGGCGGATCGGTGTATCCGCCCGACTATCGCCAAACCATTTCATTCATGCGGGTCGATACATCGATCGACCCCTACGTGATTTGCTCCCACTAACTTTCTACCGAGCAAAAAAAATATGCAAAAATGCCCCTCAAGCGTTTTGCATTTTAACATTTAAAAATGCGTTTCTACGCAAAATGCAGCCCACTTTTCTGAAAAAAGTTTCCGTCGGTGCGAAATACGCAAAATATGAGACGTTTCGCAACTCGCTGACAGGGTGCGTTTTACGTTTTCAAAGCACCGAAAACACCCCGGAAAAGCATGAAAAAAGCCCCTGAAAGTGCCACTTTTGAGCGCCAAAAGGGCAACTTTTGCAATGTGAAAGTTGAACTTTTGCAACCCAAAAGTTCAACTTTCAGAATCAGGAAGTCCAAAAACGGGTTCGCGAAAGAAAACATTTTACAAAAAGAACGCCAGAATTTCATTTTTCGAATGTCAAACTATTTCATCTTTTTTCTTTACATTTTAACATTTCCAACTCCCGTATATTTATTCAAAAACTGCCGTTCCGCCAACCCTCCCAAGCAACTCCCCCACCCCTAAATGTTTCGTCCGGGCAACTTTCCCTCGAAAGAAAGACGAACGACAGGCGAAGAGGGGCGCGCAGAACGTTTTCTTTTATAAAAAGAACGTTGCTGAAAATATTTTTCGATAAAATGGCGGTCAATCGATTTATATTTAGTAAATTTGCACCACAATATTAAGAGAGACCTCAAATCTGGGCAGTTGAAGCATGGTATATATCGCATTACCAAAAGAAGAGAACCGGCGACTCGTATTCTATCTGGCGATGGAAGAATACGTGGCACGCTACATGGACGAAGACGACTGCTTCTTCATGTGGCAGAGCGCCCCGACGGTCATCTTCGGACGCAACCAACTGATAGAGAACGAGGTGAACATGGACTACTGCCGCGCACACGGCATTCAGACCTATCGGCGCAAGAGCGGTGGCGGATGCGTCTATTCCGACCGCAGCAACGTCATGTTCTCCTACATCGCAAAGGACGAGCGGGTCAACTTCACGTTCAACCGCTACATCAACATGCTGGTGCTGGTATTGCACCGACTGGGCGTGGACGCGCAAGCCAGCGGGCGGAATGACATCCTCATCGGCGGGAGAAAGGTGTCGGGAAATGCCTTCTACCACATCCCCGGGCGCAGCATCGTGCACGGCACCATGCTCTACGACACGAACATGGAACACATGGTGGGAAGCATCACGCCCAGCAACGAGAAGCTGATCAGCAAGGGCGTGCAGAGCGTGCGCCAGCACATCGCCCTGCTGAAAGACCACATAGACATCACCATCGACGAGTTCAAGGCGTTCGTACGCCAGAACCTGTGCGACCGTGAAATCACGCTCGACGACGAAGCCGTGCGCAAGATTGAAGAGATAGAACAGGAATACCTCACCGATTCGTTCATCTACGGCAACAATCCGCGCTACAGCCTCGTGCGCAAAGGCAGGATAGAAGGCGTAGGAGAACTGGAGATACGCATGGAACTGAAGAACAACGTCATCAAGGAAGCCAACATCATGGGCGACTATTTCCTCGTGGGCGACATCGATAACCGCATTCTCCAGCCGCTGCACAACGTCGCGCTGACCGAAGAAGCCGTCACCGATGCGCTGCCGGAAAGGCTCGACGACATCATCCTCAACCTCAGGAAAGAGGACTTCGTGAGGCTCATAACAAGTAACGAAACAATTATTAAACCTTAAAAACGTCATATTATGGAAATTAAAAAGACTTGTCTTCACGACAAACACGTGGCACTCGGTGCACAGATGGCACCGTTTGCAGGCTTCGACATGCCGATTATCTATACTGCAATCATCGACGAGCACAACGCCGTGCGCCAGCACTGCGGCGTGTTCGACGTATCCCACATGGGAGAAGTAGCCATCAAGGGGAAAGATGCAGAGAAATATGTCAACCATATCTTCACCAACGACGTGACGGGCGCACCCGACGGACAGGTGTTCTACGGAATGATGCTCTACGAGAACGGTGGTACCGTTGACGACCTGCTCGTTTACAAGATGGGCGAAAACGACTTCTTCCTCGTCATCAACGCAGCCAACATCGACAAGGACGTGGAATGGATGAAGAAGAACATCGGCTCGTTCGACATCGAGTTCAACCACTGCTCCGACTACTACGCACAGTTGGCAGTGCAAGGACCGGAGGCAGAAGCAGTCGTTGACGAGGTGCTCGGACTGCCTTGCAAAGACCTTGTGTTCTACACAGCCAAGCGCGTGGACATCGACGGCGAGACCATCATCCTGAGCCGGACAGGCTACACGGGCGAAGACGGATTCGAAATCTACGGCTCACACGACTTCATCCGCCGCTCATGGGACAAGCTCATCGAGAGCAAGAAATGCGTACCATGCGGATTAGGCTGCCGCGACACACTCCGCTTCGAGGTGGGACTGCCGCTCTACGGCGACGAGCTGACCGACGAGATTTCTCCCGTCATGGCAGGTCTGAGCATGTTCTGCAAGCTCGACAAGGAAGAATTCATCGGCAAGGAAGCCATCGCTCAGCAGAAAGCTGAGGGCGTGAAGCAGAGAGTGGTGGGTCTCGAACTCTTCGACAAAGCCATCCCACGCCACGGATACGCCGTGATGAAAGACGGACAGAAGATTGGTGAAATCACGACCGGCTACAACTCTATCTCTACCGGCAAGAGCGTGGCAATGGCACTCGTGGATGCTGCCTACGGAAAGCTCGACACAGAGGTGGAAGTGCAGATTCGCAAGAAGACCTTCCCCGCAAAAGTGGTGAAGAAACGCTTTTACGACAAGCACTACAAGAAATAAGAATCAACATTAAATCATAAAATAAAACAACTAAAAAAATTATGGCAAAATTTATTGAAGGACTCTATTACAGCGAGTCACACGAGTTTGTTCGCGTTGAAGGCGAATTTGGTTATGTAGGTATCACTGACTATGCACAGCATGCGCTTGGCAACATCGTATATGTGGATATGCCAGAAGTAGATGACGACGTTGAGGCAGGCGAAGACTTCGGTGCCGTTGAAAGCGTGAAAGCAGCCAGCGACCTCACCTCTCCCGTCAGCGGAAAAGTGGTTGAAGTCAACGAAGCACTCGAGGACACTCCCGAGCTCGTCAACCAAGACGCATTCGGAAACTGGATCATCAAGGTGGAACTCTCTGACAAGAGCGAGCTCGACAACCTGATGGACGCAAAAGCCTACGAGGAGTTCTGCGCACAGCAGTAAACCACTCACCACACGAGCTAAAGCTATCCTCCAACAACTTGGGGGATAGCTTTACAATTCACGAAAAACAATATTACATTTTTATCATTTCACGAAACAAACATGCAATACAAATATTTTCCTCACACACAAGAGGATTTAGACGTTATGCTGAAGAAAGTGGGCGTCGGCTCGCTCGACGAACTGTTCTCCGAAATACCGGAGAGCATCCGCTTCAAAGGCGACTACGACCTTCCTTCCGCCATGAGCGAAATGGAAATACGCCACTTTTTTGAGCAGCTCGGAAAGAAAAACGAGCAACTGACCGTATTTGCCGGTGCCGGTGTTTACGACCACTACACCCCTTCCATCGTACCCAACATCATCCAACGCTCGGAATTTCTCACCAGCTACACCCCGTATCAGGCAGAAATCTCACAGGGTACGCTCCACTACATCTTCGAATATCAGAGCATGATGGCAGAACTCACAGGCATGGACATCTCCAATGCCTCCATGTATGACGGAAGCACCGCCACTGCCGAAGCCGTGCTCATGGCTGTAGCCAATGCGAAGAAGGCAAACAAAGTGCTGGTTTCAGGCACCATCGACCCGAAAGTGCTGCGCGTCATCCGTACCTACGCACACTTCCAGAATATCGAAATCGAACTGATTGCTGAGAAAAACGGCGTGACAGACAAAGCCGACATGGAGCAGAAAATCGCTGCCGGAGGCGTGGCAGGAGTGGTTGTGCAGCAGCCCAACTACTACGGAATCGTTGAAGACTACAGCGGTTTTGCCGATACATGCCACGACAACAAAGCCCTGTTCGTCATGAACAGCATCGCTGCCGACCTCGCCCTCCTGAAAACACCAAGAGAATGGGGAGCAGACATCGCTGTGGGCGACGGACAGTCACTGGGCATCCCGATGTCGTTCGGAGGACCATACGTCGGATATATGTGCTGCACCGAGAAACTCATGCGCAAGATGCCGGGACGAATCGTGGGAGCCACCCAGGACAATCGCGGACAGCGGGCATTCGTACTCACCCTGCAGGCACGCGAACAGCACATCCGCCGACAGAAAGCCACGTCAAACATCTGCTCTAACCAGAGCCTGATGGCGCTTTTTGTCACCATCTATATGAGCATCATGGGCAAAGAAGGACTCAAAGAAGCAGCTTCGCTCTCCTACTCTGCCGCACACTATCTCTGTGAAGAACTCGTCAAGACAGGCAAGTTCACACTGGCTTACGAACAGCCCTTCTTCAACGAATTCTGCGTTCGCTACAACGGCAATGTCGATGCACTCCAGAAACACCTCGCCGACAACGGTATCCTCGGCGGCGTGAAAGTGGCAGACGACATCATCATGTTCGCCGTGACAGAGAAGCGCACGAAAGAAGAAATCGATCAATTAGTTGAACTCGTCAAATAAAAACATTGAAGCTATGAACAACAAGTTATATGGAAATCTGATATTCGAACTTTCACATAGCGGACGCAAAGGATGCACCCTCCCGGAGAACAAGTTCGGCAACTATGAGCTGCCCAAGAACCTGTGCCGCGAGAAAGATGCCGAATTGCCCGAATGCGATGAGTTGACAGTCGTGCGCCACTACACCAACCACAGCGCCAACAACTTCGGCGTGAACAACGGGTTCTATCCGTTGGGAAGCTGCACGATGAAATATAATCCCGTCATCAACGAAGAGATGGCAGCATTGCCACAGTTCACGGGCTTGCACCCCCTGCAGCCGATTGAGACTTGCCAGGGAGCGCTCGAAGTTTACTACAACCTCCAGAAGTCGCTCGCCACACTGACGGGCTTGAGCGAATTCACCCTCAACCCGTTTGCCGGTGCACACGGAGAGCTCACAGGACTCATGGTCATCCGCGCTTACCATCAGAAGCGTGGTGACGTGAACCGCACGAAAGTGATTGTTCCCGACTCAGCACACGGTACCAACCCGGCATCTGCCGCTGTCTGCGGACTCGATATCCTCGAAGTGAAGAGCACTGCCGACGGCTTGGTGGACGTGAACGACCTCAAAACGCTCTTGGAAACTGAAGCGCCGAACATTGCTGCCATGATGATGACCAATCCCAACACACTCGGATTGTTTGAGCAGCAGATACCCGAAATCGAGAAACTCATACACGATTGCGGCGGCTTGATGTACTACGACGGTGCCAACCTCAACCCGATGCTGGGCGCAAGCCGTCCGGGCGATATGGGATTCGACGTGATGCACATCAACCTGCACAAGACGTTCTCCACTCCTCACGGCGGTGGCGGACCGGGCAGCGGTCCCGTCGGCGTATGCGAGAAACTCGTGGAGTTCCTCCCGAGTCCGCGCGTCATCAAGAATGGCGACAAGTTCACCGTTGACGCGAATGCCAACGACATCTCCGTAGGAGCATTCCTGGGCAACTTTGCCGTTATCGTTCGCGCCTATACCTATATCCTTACGCTGGGCAAGGAGAACATCAAGATGGTGGGTCCGCTCGCCACACTCAACGCCAACTACATCAAAGAGGCGCTGAAAGACGTGTTCGAACTGCCAATCGACGGATTGTGCAAGCACGAGTTTGTCTTCAACGGTCTGAAAGACAAGTCAACCGGCGTGACAACGATGGATGTTGCCAAGCGCCTGCTCGACTATGGCTATCACGCACCGACCATCTATTTCCCGCTGCTGTTCCACGAAGCGCTGATGGTAGAGCCGACAGAGAACGAAAGCCTCGACACCATCAATGGCTTTATCGACGTGATGCGCCGCATCGCCGAAGAGGCAAAGAGCGAGCCGGAGACCGTGAAGAGCGCACCGCACAACACACCTATCGGACGTGTGGACGATGTGTTGGCAGCCAAGAACCCGATTCTCACCTATCAACAGATGCACCATGAAGACTGATTTGATTATCATCGGTAGCGGACCTGGCGGTTATCGCACTGCTGAATATGCAGCCAAGAACGGACTCCAAGTCGTCATTGCCGAAAGAGAACATGCGGGTGGAACATGCCTGAACTGTGGCTGTATTCCCACAAAGACGTTCTGCAAGAATGCCGAAGTCATCGATGCGCTGCACGAAGGAGAAACCTTTGGTGTGGAAAACTTGAAATTCGACATCAATTTCAGCAAGATTTCTGAACGCAAGCGACAGGTGGTTGAGACACTCCGCAGCGGTGTCGAGACGCTGTTGTCGGCTCCCGGAATCACCTTCGTGAAAGGCGAAGCACGCTTCAAGGACGCCCACACGGTCATGATAGGTGGCGAAGAATACACAGCCGACAACATCATCATCGCTTCGGGTTCACGTGCGAAGCTGATTCCCATACCGGGCATCGACCTCCCCCACGTGGTTACCTCTACCGAACTGCTCGATATTGACTACATTCCCAAGCGCCTCTGCATCATCGGTGCCGGCGTCATCGGAATGGAGTTCGCATCTATCTTCAACAGTTTCGGCAGCGAAGTGACGGTTGTTGAGTTCCTGAAGGAATGTCTGCCGGCACTCGACAGCGACATTGCCAAGCGTCTGCGACAGACCATCGGCAAGCGTGGCGTGAACTTCTTCATGCAGTCGGGCGTAAAGGAAATCACGAAAGAAGCCGTGATTTTTGAGCGCAAAGGGAAAGAGGAGCAAGTGGAAGCCGACCTCGTGCTGGTAGCCACGGGAAGGGCAGCCAACACCGAGTCGCTCGATTTGGAGAATGCCGGTGTGGCATACACCAAACAAGGCATCACCGTCAACGACGACATGATGACCAACGTGGAAGGCATCTACGCCATTGGCGACGTCAACGCACGAATGATGCTGGCACATGCAGCCACCTTCCAGGGACTGCATGCCGTCAACCACATCCTCCGCAAGAAGGACAATATCCGTCTCGACATCATTCCTTCTGCCATCTTCACCAATCCCGAAGCCGGCGGTGTAGGACTGACCGAAGACCAATGCAAGGAAAGCGGTATTGCTTACACCTGCAAGAAGGGATATTATCGTGCCAACGGAAAGGCTTTGGCGATGAACGAAACCGAAGGACTTGTCAAACTGTTGGCTGACGAGAACGGAAAGATTATCGGCTGCCACGTGTTTGGTGCACATGCGTCTGACCTCGTACAGGAAATCAGTTCGCTCATGACACTCGACACAACCGTACAGCAACTGCGCGAGATGGTACACACCCATCCCACGCTCGAAGAGATTCTTCAGGAAGTGGCAGAGCAGTTCTGATACGTGTGACAATAACGAAAAAGACGGCATTCCCAATTGCGGAATGCCGTCTTTTTTTCATTTCCCGATTCAACCCATCTCCGAATGACTCATTTGGGTTCAACGATTCTGGACCCCGCAGTTCGGACAAGTCCCTTTCTCCTTCATCCGCATCCCGCAGTTTCCGCAGATAAAGTGCATGCGGCTATACTTGAAATAGCGCCAAAGTGCGAAACCGACGTAAGCGGCATACAGCAGATAGCCTATATAATAATAGGTGGTGATGGTGAAGATGATGTAGTTCAGAATACAGATGGCAGACAATCCGAACAGATAGAGAATGGCGGAAGAGGTGCGCAGATGGCGGAAGGTGTCGTCAACAGCCGCCAGCCCCACAATGACAATCGACCATACCGAAACGAGAAACACCATCAGCAGGGGCGGACAGATAAAGGGGTTCAGTGTGGGATGGAAGTAAAAATGCCGCCATGTCTCCGGAGCGAAATGCTGAATGGTTCCATAGAGCATGGCTGCCGTTGCCACCGTCAGCGCCAACAAGGTCGGATAGAACGAAGGAATATCGTTGAAATGCACGATATAGGCATGATGGCGCATCAGGGTGCGGAGCAGATAGGCGATACCTATGAGCAGTATCACGATGAGAAATATCATCAGATGGATGTTCGAGAAAGCCGAGATAAACTGCGAAATGGGGTCATCCGGATCGACATGGGGCAACAAGTCGCTCTCGTGTGTCCAGCCGATATCGTCCTGATTCAACGCCACTTGCACCCAGACGGAGTCGATTGTGTCTGTCGGCAGGATGCGAATGTCTGCTACCACCACATGTGTGTGGCGGGAAACGGCAAACGTATCGGTCGGCAGGTCGTTGATTTGCTCCTCCGGCAACTGCCGAATCAATTTCAGGGAGTCGGTGCGCACGACGAAATTGAAGTTGCGTCCATAGTGATGTGCCCGCAGAAACGAGATTGAGTCCAACTCATGCTCGGTGTATTCCACGGGCTGCCGCTTCATGTTCGCCGGACGATGGTAACACGAAGAGAGGCTCAAGATACAAACGAGCAACACCAAACAGAACTGACTATTCTTCCGCATATACATTCATCTGACAATGTTTGCAATCAAACTCCAGCCGGAAACGGCGACCGTCTGCCAGTCTCAGGAAGCCGGGCAGCCTGTTTCCCGACGACTTTTCGACTGACTTCGGACACATTCCCAACTCATATTTCAGGCAGTGACGGCACTGCATCAATAGTCTTGAAGGCGTGTGGGCATCCTGTTCGAACGCTGGCGACACGTCGCCCACTCCCCTTTCTGCATAAAACGCGCGGGCATATCGGTTCGACACATTATACATATATGGATGCGAAGCATATAAAGGAAGGCGTGGAACGCTGCCTCCTCCATCCACCCTCGCTGCTTGCTTCCCTTCTGGAGAAGCACTGCGCATCGCCTGTATGGCTTCTTCCAACCGTGCCACAGCTTTTCTGCGGACGTCTGCCAGCATGCTCGAAGGCACGAAACGGGTCTCTGTACCCTCCTCCAACTCCACGCGAACACACTCAAACGCCGTATCACCCAAGCGCGACAACTGCCGACGCACATTCTCGCCCTGCGGCTTTTCTGCCTCTTGATGGGCATATATCAGCGATGCACTCGCCGACACGTCTGCCTCTTCCAGCGAGACGGTCAGCACATACCCATCCGCCGACAACGCCCAACGCATGCTGACAGACATCTTGCGCACGGCTGACTGCTGCGACAGACGACGCTCGAAGTCGGCATCGCTGTTGCGATAGAGCGGCATACCAACCCGCAAACCGATAGGCATACGCTGCGGAAACAGGCAGTTGTTCTCCACCCGATTGATGCGAACACCCGTCAGTTCGTGCGAAGCATCAAAGAAACACAAGCCGTCGCCATTGTTGAACACAGCTGTTCCGGCAACCGTAAAGGCGTTCCGTCTGATTTCCTTCACCTTTCCGACGGGCTCACCGATTGATTTCGGGGTATCAAAAGAAGCGATGCCCGAGGTGCGCCCATGCAGGAAATAGTCGGTGAAGCCGCGATTGAAACTCTTGTTCAGCTGCGGTGTAAAGTGGTGACGCGCCGTTCCGAGAGAAGCACGGCAGTATTTCTCCGGACACCTTCTCACCAGTTCGTCAAGCTCCCGACTGTAAGCTGCCACCACATTCTTGACATACGTCACATCCTTCAATCTTCCTTCTATCTTAAACGAGGTGACTCCGGCATCCGCCAGAGCCTCCACATCAGTGATGCGGCACATATCCCGAAGCGACAACAAGTGGCGCTGATGCACCAACTCGCGCCCCTCCGTATCCAGGAGGTCGAACTTCATTCTGCAGAACTGCGCACACTCGCCCCGATTGGCACTGCGTCCGAAACAATGTTGCGAAGCATAGCACACGCCCGAGTAGCTCACGCACAACGCGCCGTGGACGAACGCCTCCAGTTCCACGTCGGGAACGGCTGCATGTATCTCGCCAATCTCGCCCAAAGACAATTCGCGCGCCAGAACCACACGGCTGAAGCCCTCACCATGCAGCCAGCGCACCTTCTCCGCCGTGCGGTTGTCCGTCTGCGTGGAAGCGTGAATCTCAGGGAACGTCCGTCCTGCTTTCAGCCACTCGCGGCGCATCTGCAAGATGCCCATATCCTGAACGAGAATAGCATCTACGCCCACGTCCTGCAACCGCTCAATCAGTCGCTCCGTGTCGTCCAACTCATCATCATAGAGAATGGTATTGACCGTCACATAGACGCGTGCCCGAAAGCGGTGGGCATAGTCGCAGAGCGCTCCAATATCTTCCAACGAATTTCCCACAGCAGCACGGGCGCCGAAACGTTCCGCCCCGATATATACAGCATCCGCCCCATGGTCAATGGCAGCGATGCCACACTCCAGATTCTTTGCCGGTGAGAGAAGTTCTAATGCACGCATCCCAGTTATTCCTTTTGTCCGACAAAGTTACAATTAAGTGAGAACAATACAAAATAAAAGCCTCATTTTATTTTTATCGTCGGACACGAACAACCGGGACGCAGCCAAAGCGCTTGAGTGAGAAAGCGGCAAAACAAAAAAGCTGTTTTTACCTCGCACCCTTCCGCCTGTTACACTCTCGGCACAACATCTGGCAGTTCTCTGCCACCGTGCGCCCACCTTCGCGCCAAGGAGTGATGTGGTCGCCTTCCATGAATTCATAATCGAATTCCTTTCCGCATATCGGACAGATATGGTTCTGTTGTTCCCATACTGCCAGTTTGATGTCTTCGGGGAAAGCACGAAGGTCGAGGTGGCGCTCATCGCCCGTCAGCACGTAAGGAATGATGCCTTGCTGCCGTTGTATCTCACTGTCACGCATCAGAACAGAGATGCGATGTGCCAGTTCGGCGGTGTTGAGCGTCTCCGAATGATATTTGTCATAGAAGTATGCCCAGTCGAGTCCTTTCATGATTTTCTTAAAGCGCTTCATATCGAAGTTGGTAATTGCCCAGTTCAACACTTGCTGGAAATACGACCACAGATTATTGGCATTTGGGTCGTGCTGATGGTCTGCCATATATCCGACGGCTGACTGCCGATGTCCCTCACGCGTCTCATGTTCTGATATCCACTCCAGCGCTTTCTTCAAGAAGTCCTGACGAATAGGCGTGCCGTTTACCAAGTCCTTGCCCAAACGGAATGCACCACAATTGGATTTAGAGAAATGGCGCTTAGCATCCGACACGAACGGACCGGCATAGACGGCATTATTGATTTCTTGTTCGTTCAATGGTTTGCCGGCGATGTTGATGGTTTTGAACCACTCCAGTTTTTCCGATGCTTCTCCTTCACACACATATACGGTCAGTTTATAGTTGAGTATGCGTTGCTGAATGTCTTGCGGTTGATTGAAGAAATTCTTAAACTCATACGAGAATTTGCCGTCCACATATTCGCAGAGCGACAATGTGCGTTGCTGACCATCCATCACTTCGTATGGGCATTCGGCATCGTCTGACCGCTTCACCCAGTACATCACGTTCAGCGGATAACCATTCAGCACGGTCGTAATGACAGCTTGCTGCTCCTTCTCGTTGTATATAAACTCGCGCTGATAAGGCGGACGGATATCCAACTTTCCGTCATAGCCACGCACTCCTTGCTCATCGTTGTTCACGTAACCTTTGACAATATCACCAACGGTTACTTCTATCTGCTTAATTGTCATCATATCTTTTGTGGGTGTTTGTTGCGGATGAAAATACGTTTATATTTCTTACTGCCTTTAACAAGAGGTTGAGCTATATTACTGCAAGAGTTCCATAACCCGTTAGAGAACCCCTTTCCCTCACTTTCTGTTGCTCCAAGAATTTCAAATTGCTCAGGATTATATTTATCGAGAAATGTTATTGGGACTCCCATTACACCAGAATAATCACATGGAATATCTGCTGTTTTTCCAATCTCAATTGCATTGTAATTATCATAAGTTGGATATTCTTCAGAAGAATATCTACATACCAAATCTAACTCCTCGTTTCGCTTTGGAATTTCAAGATTGGTAAACCAATTAACTCCTGATACACGAATCATATTCTCCTTATGGTCACCAGCCTTAGCAATATCTTCATAAGGCGAATTAAAATGTGCTGCGCCACCTTTAAATCCATATCCTAACCACACCTTATTTTCTTTTATAAGTGGAAATACTTCCTTATATGTAATGGCATTTTGATGTCCTACAATAACAAACTTCTTCTCATACTCCATCAACTGCGCTACATATTCCCTAAACAGAGAGAACGGCGGGTTGGTTACAACAATGTCGGCTTCTTTCAGTAGTTCGATACATTCCTTGCTACGGAAGTCACCATTACCACGAAGAATAGACAGCACATTCTTGTCGTTCTTAATCAGATACTCCACATCTGCCAAGTCAACAGCCCCGTCGCCATTCACATCGCTTACCTCCGTGATTTCCACTTTGTAGGCAACCTTCTTCTCTTCGCCCTCAGCGTCTAACGCAAAGAGCGACAACTCGGAGCCCATGACGGGCGAGCCATCGTAACAGGTACAAATCAGTTTCTTCAGTCCCAACTGATTAAACCTGAGGGCGAAATACTTAAAGAAATTACTCTCATAGGGGTCATCACAATTACAAAGCACCGTCTTGCCACGGAAATGCTGCCAATAGTGCTGCAACTCCCGTTCAATGTCTGTCAACTGCGTGTAGAACTCATCTTTCTTTGCCGTCTTTGCAGCATTTAAGTTTTTGTTTGCCATACGCTATGCATGTTTTGCGTATTGCTTATCTTCGGAGGCAGACTGATGTAGAGCATAAAAAAGCACAGACGATATTCTCATCTATGCTTCAAAGGCTCTAGCCAGCCTGACAATCCAGATAAGTCACGCCCATGCTTAACGCACAGACGTTTGCGACTTATTCATACGGATTGACTTATTGAATGGGCTAGATTCTTGAAGCAATTCCGAATAACAGCAAACGCTTGTTAATATTTTCCTCTATGTCACGCCGCCCTCTGCGCTCAGAGTATATGGCAGCGATTGAGTGCAAAGATATGAAAAAAAACACATATATGAAAGTTTTTCCCAATTTTTACTTAACTTTGCACGTGTTAAAGCTGCTATGCTTCAAACGGATTATCAATATTAAAAAAAAGAATATTATGGCAACAATCGACCAATTTGATTTCGCTGGCAAGAAAGCCATCGTACGCGTAGATTTCAATGTACCGCTCGACGAGAACGGACAAATTACCGACGACACACGCATACGCGGTGCCATCCCCACACTGAAACGGGTGCTCGAGGGAGGCGGTGCGCTCATCCTCATGTCGCACATGGGTAAACCGAAGGGCAAAGTCAACCCGAAACTGTCGCTCGCGCAGATTACCGAAGCCGTGGGAAAGGCACTGGGAACCAACGTGCAATTCGCTCCCGACTGTGCTAAAGCCAAAGAACAGGCCGACGCCCTGAAGCCTGGCGACGTGCTGCTGTTGGAAAACCTCCGCTTCTATCCCGAGGAAGAGGGAAAGCCCGTGGGCATCGAGAAGGAAGACCCTGCCTACGAAGAGGCTAAAAAGGCGATGAAAGCGAGCCAGAAGGAGTTTGCCAAGACGCTGGCAAGCTACGCCGACTGCTATATCATGGACGCCTTCGGAACGGCTCACCGCAAACATGCCTCAACGGCGGTCATCGACGAATATTTCGACAAAGACCACAGAATGCTCGGCTATCTCATGGAGAAAGAGGTGAACGCCGTGAACGCTGTACTGAACAACATCCAGCGTCCCTTCACCGCCATCATGGGCGGCTCGAAGGTTTCCACAAAAATCGGCATCATCGAGAACCTGCTCGGCAAGGTGGACAACCTCATCCTCTGCGGAGGAATGACCTACACCTTCGCAAAGGCAATGGGCGGAAAAATCGGTAATTCCATCTGCGAAGACGACAAACTGGACGTCGCCCTCGCCGTCATCGAAAAGGCAAAGGAAAACAACGTCAACCTCGTGCTGGGAACCGACTGCATCGCTGCCGACGCTTTCTCCAACGATGCCAACACACAGGTGTGCATGGCAAACGATATTCCCGACGGATGGCAGGGACTGGATGCCGGTCCTGAGACGCAAAAGGCATTCGCCGAAGCCATCGAAAGCGCCAAGACCATTCTGTGGAACGGACCTGCCGGCGTTTTCGAGTTCGACAAGTTCATCGGCGGCTCCAAAGCCATTGCCGACGCGATTGCCAAAGCGACAGCCAACGGAGCATTCTCGCTCATCGGTGGCGGCGACTCGGTAGCCTGCATCAACAAGTTCGGCATGGCAGACCAAGTGAGCTACATCTCTACCGGCGGCGGTGCACTGCTCGAAGCCATCGAAGGCAAAGAACTGCCTGGAATCGCTGCCATGGCATAAGACGACATGTCTCCCACACAAAAAGGCTTCCTCAAACGGGAAGCCTTTTTTCATGCCCTGCCGACCATCAAAGAAATGCTGGGAAAATCACTTGAAAGTAAACTTTCGGGCGGAAGTCGGATTGGATATCCGATGCCCTGCCGGTGGGCAGGCCATCAAAGAAATGCAAGGGAAAATCACTTGAAAGTAAACTTTCGGGCGGAAGTCGGATTGGATATCCGATGCCCTGCCGGTGGGCAGGCCATCAAAGAAATACAGGGAAATCACTTGAAAGTAAACTTTCGGGCGGAAGTCGGATTGGATATCCGATGCCCTGCCGGTGGGCAGGCCATCAAAGAAATACAGGGAAATCACTTGAAAGTAAACTTTCAGATGATTTCCCTGTATTTCTTTGAGCCTCTTGTCGGATTCGAACCAACGACCCCGAGATTACAAATCACGTGCTCTGGCCAACTGAGCTAAAGAGGCGGGTGGGCAAGCTACTTGCATCGCGCCGCTACAACCAACTACCTTTGCTACGTTCCCGTCCTGGAGGATTCGAAGGGAGCTGGCCGTGCAAGACTTACCCGTCTTAAGCGGTTGCAAAGGTAACAATAAATTATGAATCAAAGGTATGAACGGTGGATAATTTTAGGATTTTAACATATTGACGAACAAAAAATGACTATTATCGATTATTTTTTCGTACATTTGCCGACACATATTTTATTATTATAGGAAATGGAAATCAATGAAAACAAAAATAACAGTAGTAATTCCGCAGGGAAAGACGGCTTGCGGTTCAGTGTCATCCTGATTGCTGCATTCCTCTGCATGATGGGCAGTTTCCGACAGCCGCTGCTGAATATGTTGTCGATGGGATTGCTCATTTATGCGCCGTTTTTCGTGGGCAGATGTGTCGGAAAATACCGCGACAGGAACCTGAACGGCAACATCTCTTTCGGAAAAGCATTCTTCTATGCCTTTCAGGTGTTTGTGTGCGGCATCATCATCCTGACCTTCGCACAGTACATCTATTTCCAATACTTCGACAAAGGCGCTTTCGTCAATCAATATGTGGAGATTTTCTCCAACCCCGAATATAAGGAGATGCTCCAGTCGCTTGGCTTCACTGCCGATGTGCGCAAGGATTTTATCAACATGCTCACGGCGCTGCGCCCGATAGACCTTGCAATCCAGTTCATGTCCACCAACTTGTTTGTCGGAACATTTCTCAGCATTTTAGTTGGTGCGTTTATCAGAAAACGTAAAAATATTAGTTGATTATGGATATATCTGTTGTTATACCTCTCTACAATGAGGATGAATCGCTGCCCGAGCTGCACGCATGGATTGAGCGGGTGATGAACGAGAACGGTTTCACGTATGAAGTGATATTCGTGAACGACGGCTCGACCGACCGTTCGTGGGAAGTGATTGAGCAGTTGAGTAAGGAGTCGGAGCACGTGAAAGGCATCAAATTCCGGCGTAACTACGGCAAGAGTCCGGCTCTCTACTGCGGATTCAAAGAGGCGCAGGGCGATGTGATCATCACGATGGATGCCGACCTGCAGGATTCGCCCGACGAGATTCCCGAATTGTATCGCATGATACACGAAGAAGGCTACGACCTGGTCAGCGGATATAAGCAGAAGCGCTACGACCCACTGTCGAAACGCATCCCCACGAAGCTGTTCAATGCCACGGCACGGCGCATCAGCGGCATCAAGAACCTGCACGACTTCAACTGCGGACTGAAGGCATACAGAAAGGAAGTGGTAAAAAACATCGAAGTCTATGGCGAGATGCACCGCTACATCCCCTATCTGGCAAAGAACGCCGGTTTCGCAAAGATTGGTGAGAAGGTGGTACACCACCAGGCGCGCAAATACGGCTCGTCGAAGTTCATGGGGCTCAACCGCTTCGTGAACGGCTATCTCGACTTGCTGACGCTTTGGTTCCTGAACAATTTCGGAAAGAAACCGATGCACGTATTCGGCTTCCTGGGCAGCATCATGTTCTTCATCGGACTGATTGCCGTCATCATTCTCGGCGCGGACAAACTGATTGCCTTGGCACACAACGTTCCGCACCGGCTCATCACCGACTCGCCCTACTTCTACATTGCGCTTACGATGATGATTATTGGTACACAGCTGTTCCTTGCCGGATTCATCGGCGACCTCATCAGCCGGTCGTCATCAAGCCGGAACGACTACCAAATCGAGGAGACCATCAGATGCGAAAAATAATCATCCTGTCCGTTTGTGCGCTTCTCATCGGAGCATGTTCCTCCGTTGAATGTCCGCTGAACAACACCGTGCTGTCGGTCTATGCGCTGAAGGGCGATGTGGACACACTCGCCGACACGCTGACCATTTCCACCATCAAGCGAAACGGGAACGACACGGTTCTGCTCAACCAGGTGGTCAACACAAGCAGCTTCAAACTGCCTGTCAGCCATGCACAAGACGTGGACATGCTGATTTTCACGATGACAGACACGCTGAACGTGACCCGCAAGGATACCGTGAACGTGAGCAAGACCAACGAGCCGCACTTCGAATCGGTAGATTGCGGTCCCAGCTATTTCCATACGATAACGGGCGTGTCTTACACGAAGAACGCCATTGACTCGATTGTGATTTCCACTCCCAGAATAACCTATGATGCGAACCAAGAACATTTCTACATTTATTTCAAGTCTCGCGATTAGTCTGCTGCTGTTCACACAGGCAGCCCATGCACAGTCAGCCAGGAAGGTAATCGCCGAACTGCAACGCGACACGATACCTTTCTTCCGCGGATTTGCCGTATCTGCCGACTTGATTGGTCCGCTCGAATATGCGCTCAGCGACTACGGACAGTTCGAGGCATCGCTTCGCATCAACCTGAAAGACAAGTATTTCCCGACGATTGAAGTCGGTCTGGGGAAAGCCGACCGCAGCGACGACATCACGCTCATGGAGTACAAGACGAGTGCACCCTTCGGACGCATCGGCTGCGACTTCAACATCATGAAAGACAAGCACGACATCTACCGCATTCTGGTAGGTGCCCGATACGCATTCACCTCGTTCAAATATGACCTGTATCATCCCGACATCACCGACCCCGTCTGGGGCGGCGAATCGCCCTACCAGGCTGAAGGCGTGAAGTGTTCATACCACTGGCTGGAACTGGCTGCCGGTGTGGATGTGAAAATCTGGGGACCGCTCCATCTGGGATGGAGCCTCCGCTATAAACGACGCATCGCCCACAATGAAGGACCGCTCGGAAACGCATGGTACGTTCCCGGCTATGGGAAAAGCAGCGGTTCACGCATCAGCGGGCTTTTCAACATCACCTTTGAAATATGAAGAAAAAGAAACTTCTCTGGCAGATTCCTTTCCTCGCCTTCCTCATCATAGGCACCGTCTATATCGCCCATCAACAGCGCACGATGCCATACCAAGACTATCACGGAAACATCTTCGGAACGGTCTATCACATCACTTGCCAGTACGACAAAGACCTGAAAGGCGCCATCGAAAAGGAACTGCAGAAGGTGGACGACGCACTCTCCATGTTCAACGAACAGAGCATCATCTCCAAAATCAATCAGGGAGACTCACTCGTCCCGCCTGACGAGACGGGGAAGATGTTCCTCAACGTATTCAACCATGCCATGCAGATTTCTGAAGAGACCGACGGCGCATTCGACATCACGGTGGCACCGCTGGTCAACGCCTGGGGCTTCGGATTCAAGAACGGCACGATGCCAACGAAAGAACAGGTGGACAGCATCCGGAAGTTTGTGGGATACCAACAGGTGAGCCACTGGAAAAAAGGTGGCAAGAACGGCATCCATAAAGCCGATCAGCGCATGATGCTCGACTGCTCTGCCATTGCCAAGGGCTATGGGGTGGACGTCGTGGCTAAACTGCTCCGTCGGAAAGACATCAAGAATTTCATGGTGGAGATTGGAGGGGAAGTGGTCACGCGCGGAGTGAACCGACAAGGAAAGGCATGGCGCGTGGGAGTGGCTAAGCCCAACGAGGACTCACTCAACACCAACCAGGAGCTGCAAACCGTGCTCGAAGTGAAAGACCGCGCCATGGCAACGAGCGGCAACTACCGCAATTTCTACTATAAGGACGGCAAACGATATGCCCACACCATCAATCCGAAAACGGGATATCCGGTGAAGCACACGCTCCTGTCGGCTACCGTCATAGCCAAAGACTGCGCAACGGCAGACGCCTACGCCACCGCATTCATGGTGATGGGCGTGGAAAAGGCGCGCCAGCTGCTCGATCGACATACTGAACTGCTCGCCTACCTCATCTATTCCGACAAAGACGGAAACTACCGCACATGGCAATCGCCCGCACTGAACGACATCATACAGCCATAGACCCCGCTTATGACTCCATCCCAGAACATCTACGAAAGGATTCTCAAACTGCCGTTATTCAGTGGCATGAGCAAGAACGAACTCACACAGGTTGTCACCGAGACAAAGTTTGAGTTCGTCAGCGTCGTGGCAAAGAAGACACTCATACGCGAAGGGGATGCATGCACACACATATACTTCCTGCTCGACGGCACACTGCACATGACGACAACGCCTGACGACCGGCGCTTCGCCGTCACCGAGACGGTCACTGCACCGGAAATCTTACAGCCGGAATATTCGTTCGGCATGACGCAACGATTCAACAGCACATTTGTCGCTGCCACCGACTGCCGCATGCTGCGCATCCGAAAGAACGACATCACCACGCTTATCGAGCATTTTGACGTGTTCCGAATCAACCTGATTAACATGCTCGCCATGCAAAGCCAACGCCAAAGACACCACCTCTGGCGAGCCACACTGACCGATGCGCGGCGGAAAGTGGTGCGTTTCTTTGAGACCCATTGCTACAGACCTGCCGGCGAAAAACTGCTCACCATCAGGATGCAGCAGATAGCCGACGACATCGGAGAGACACGACGCGACGTGTCGAACGAGCTCAACCGTCTGCAAGACGAAGGACTCATCACGCTCTCACGCGGACAGATACACATCCCCGCACTCGAACGACTGCTCATGTAAAAATCGGAAAAGAAATCTCAAACCTCAAATCTCAAACCTCAAAAAAAAAGAAAATAGCGCCCCTATAAGCCGGGTTCTGTTCCTCATGCCCCTCTCAGGACACAAGGCGCCTGCCATTTATCTAATCCGCAAGTCACCCTGCGGCTTTAGCGTTCTACCCTCCATCGTACACTGTTCCCTAAGGAGTCGTGTTTGGGCGGGCACCCTCCATAAACGATGGTTTACATGAACTTGCAGCCTCCAGCCGACACAGCCCGACGATCACCCGCCGGCTGGTGGTCTCTTACACCACCTTCTCACCCTTACCGCCCACACGGGACGGCGGTCGTTCTCTTCTGCCTGAGCCTACTGTCGCCAATAGCTTCTAATTTCGGAAGTGGAGCTCCCTGTGCTGCCCGGACTTTCCTCCCGTTGCCCCACCCTCTTACGGGCGGAGGCAACCAGCGGCAGAGCCGGGACACTATTTCCGGCTGCAAATTTACAACAATTTACTCGTAAATCGCACTTTACGGGAAAAAAGAAAAGAAAAAACTAAGGTTAACGTGATGTCAGGCATAAGAATTGCGTGAGTCTGACGACAGTTCTCATTCCGTTTCCGCCATTCCACCCGTTTAGCCATTTGCTGCTTTTGTATATTTATGCAGACGTAGAGCCTTCGAGGGACGTTTTGTATATTACTGAATTTCAATGCGTTAGAAGAGGTTTTCCAAAAGTGCCACTTTCGCACTCCAAAAGGGGAACTTTTAGACGCTAAAAGGGCAACTTTTGCAAGCTAAAAGTGGCACTTTTGGAAAACGAAAGTTCAACTGTATATTTATACGTCCTTTTCCGTATGATTATGCAGGTCGTTTTTGTGCGACCATCATCATCAGATTTACGTTAAGATGAGATGCCCGTATGGAAAGTAATAAGTCCCTCCATCGGCGACTGGACGACTGTTCCGACGGCATATCCTTCGCACCTCGCCGCTTCACGAAATTCCGCCTCGAAGAAGTAGGCGACGCTTCCCACGGCAGAGACTGCCAGGTCGGGACGCTGATAGGCAACGAGATTCTTGCGGAAAAAATCGCGGAAGTTTTCCACGACCAATGCCCGGAGATCGCCGCAGTCGAGATGGCGACGGATAAACTTGCAGGCAGTTGCCAGATAGCGATTGGCTAAGGGCTGCTTATACACATTATATATAATATCCTCCATATCCTGTCCCGTATCACTCAGGAACTCCTCACGCAGGCTGTCGGGAAGCCGATGCTTGAACAGTGCGTTGATGAAGAGGCGTCCCAAGACCGCCCCACTCCCCTCGTCGCCGAGGATATAGCCGAGCGGCGGCGTGTTTTCGACGATACGACAGCCATCATACAGTCCCGAATTGGAGCCGGTTCCCAAGATGCAGGCGATGCCCTCGCACTTGCCGAACAACGCCCGCGCAGCCCCCAACAGGTCGGAAGCCACCGCCACGTCGGAAGAGAAGAACCTGCCCAGCAAGCCTTGCATCCGCTCTGCCATCTCACCGCGAACGCCCGCACCGTAGAAAAAGACCGAAGCACGGGAGATACCGTCATCGCCCAACTGGGATATCAGGGATGAAAGAATCGAGCTCATCTCATCGTCAGTCTGCACAAAAGGATTGATTCCCTCGGTCTGAATGCGGTGTTGCAGCATGCCGTCCGCCACTGCCGCCCAATCGGTTTTCGTACTTCCGCTGTCTGCTATCAATATCATGGTTGGAGAAATTTAATAAAAACGACTGTAAAAGTAGGATTTTATCACAGAACCCGCAAATCATTTCGCCTTTTTTTTACAATCGTTCCCAAAATCTTTGCATATTTGGACCGATATAACTACCTTTGACAGCTGTCCAAGGTACTCACATTCAGAAAAGTTCAAATAAATTTGGCTTTTCATTCACTAAATCGTACCTTTGTAACGATAAAAACACATATTGTATGAAACCAATATTCATAGCCGGTCCCTGCGTGATTGAATCACAAGAATTGCTCCAGACAGTTGCCGAAGAACTTGTGCGCATCAATCAGCAACTGGGCACTGACATTATATTCAAGGCGTCTTTCGACAAGGCAAACCGAACGTCGCTCAATGCTTTTAGAGGTCCTGGCATGGAGAAAGGACTCACCATGCTCGCCGACATCAAGGAGAAGTATGGACTGCGGATTCTGACCGACATACACGAAAGCTATCAGGCGGAATGCGCAGGACAGGTGGTGGACGTGCTCCAGATTCCCGCCTTCCTCTGCCGACAGACCGACCTGCTCGTGAAAGCAGCCAAGACGGGGAAAATCATCAACATCAAGAAAGCACAATTTCTGAGCGGTCGCGACATGCAGTTCCCCGTGGAAAAGGCGATGGAAAGCGGCGCGAAAGAAGTGTGGCTCACCGAACGGGGAAACATCTACGGCTATAACAACCTGGTGGTCGATTTCCGGAACATCCCCGACATGCTCGAGATAGTGCCGACAGTGATTATGGACTGCACGCACAGCGTTCAGCGTCCCGGTGCCGGAGGCGGAAAGACAGCCGGCGACCGCAAATTCGTTCCGTCGATGGCACTCGCAGCCAAGGCGTTCGGAGCAACAGGCTATTTCTTTGAAGTGCATCCCGACCCGGAGAAGGGGTTGAGCGACGGACCGAACATGCTGTACTTAGACCAACTCGGTGAACTCATCAAAAAACTCATATCGTAACACCACGGCATCATGAAAAAGAAAAACGCCAAAGACTATGCAGCACAATGTCTGCGCGATGAAGCAGAAGCATTGCTGGAACTGATTCCACAGCTTGACGAGAACTTCGACAAGGCTGTGACGATGATATACAACTGTAAAGGAAAAGTGATTGTGACCGGTGTCGGAAAGAGCGGAAACATCGGAGCAAAAATCGCAGCAACACTCGCGAGCACAGGCACTCCCGCCTTCTTCATCAACCCGCTGGACGTCTTCCACGGAGACCTTGGCGTCATGACGCCGGACGACGTGGTCCTCGCACTCAGCAATTCCGGACAGACAGACGAACTGCTTCGATTTATCCCGATGGTATTGCACATGAATGTTCCGCTGGTGTCCATGACCGGCAACAGCGAATCGCTGCTCGCCAAATATTCCAACGCCCACATCAAGGTGTGGGTGAAGAAAGAAGCCTGCCCGCTCAACCTCGCCCCGACAAGCAGCACCACAGCCGCACTGGCAATGGGCGACGCACTGGCTATCGCCCTGATGGAAATGCGGGGATTCAAACCGACAGACTTCGCACAGTTCCATCCCGGAGGAGAACTGGGAAAACGCCTGCTGACCACTGCCAAGGACGTGATGCGGAGCAACGACCTGCCCATAATCCCGCCAGAGATGCACCTCGGAGAAGCTATCATCCACGTCAGCAAAGGAAAACTGGGACTGGGCGTAGCTATTGTTGACGACAAAATTGTCGGACTGATTACCGACGGCGACATCAGACGCGCCATGGAAAAGTGGCAGGCTGACTTCTTCGACAAGACGGTGGGCGACCTCATGACGCGGACTCCGAAATGTGTCTCGCCAACAACAAAAATAACGGAAATACAACGTATCATGCACAAACACAAGATACACACCGTCTTAGTGACTGATACGAAAAAACACCTGCTGGGAGTAGTGGACCACTATTCATGTATGGTGTAAAGCACGCTTGAAGAAATTGAAAAGCAAGGTTCTGATAATCACAACCCTCCTATCTGTCTGTACAGTCTCTCTTGCACAGACAGCCGATACACTCATTGTCCGACAACTGGAAGAAGAGGGCGTGCAGTTCTCCCGCAACAATGCCGTCACCCTCTTGCAGAGCGGACAGGAGAAGTTTGACGACATGTTCACAGCCATCCGTCAGGCACGGAGCAGTGTCCACCTGGAATATTTCAACTTCCGCAACGACTCCATCGCCCACCTGCTCTTCGACCTGCTTGCCGAAAAAGTGAAAGAGGGCGTGGAAGTGCGGGCACTCTTCGACGGCTTCGGAAACGACTCCAACAACAAACCGCTCAAGAAGCGACACCTCAGGGAAATACGCAGCAAAGGCATCGAAATCTATGAATTCGACCCCGTCAACTTCCCCTGGATTAACCACGTCTTCTCACGCGACCACCGGAAAATCGTCGTGATTGACGGAAAGATTGCCTACACCGGCGGCATGAACGTGGCTGACTATTATATAAAAGGTACGGAAATGGTGGGAGAATGGCGCGACATGCACTGCCGCATCGACGGCGACGAGGTCAACACCCTGCAAAAGATATTCCTGCGGATATGGAATAAAGTCAGCCGCCAGAACGTCCACGGACCGCAATACTTCAGAGGCGAATACGGAGCCGACTACTTCGAAGGACTGAAACCCGACACATGCTGCACGGCAGGACGGAAAATGGTGGGCATCATCAATCGCGAACCGCTCACCTCGAACAAGATTATCAGGAAATTCTATCTCGAAGCCATCAACGTCGCACAAGACAGCATCAAGATTATCAACCCCTACCTCACACTCAACAGAAAACTGAAACGGGCACTGCGCAAGGCGGTCGAGCGAGGAGTGAAAGTGGAAGTCATGGTCTCTGCACACAGCGACATCCCGCTTACGCCCGACTGCGTGTTCTACAACGTCCACCGCCTGATGAAACACGGCGTGGAAGTCTGGATATACAAACCGGGATTTCATCACACGAAAATTATTACGGTTGACGGTCGTTTCTGCACCGTCGGCAGCGCCAACCTCAACGCCCGCAGCCTGCGGTTCGACTACGAAGACAACGCCGTCATCATCGACCCATGCACCACACAGGAACTCGACCGCATGTTCAACGAAGACAAGCTGAACAGCTTCCGCCTGACGGAAGAAAGTTGGGACATGTTCCGCACACCTTGGCAGAAATTCGTCGGATGGTTTGCCCATCTCCTGTCACCATTCCTCTGATGATTGAATTAGCCTGATTGGTCCAATTTAACCCAAAGTCCAATGACCGATTTGGGTTAAATTTTATTGATATCCACATATCCCTGCATCACCGCATAAATCGTCAGCTGGGAAACGCTGCGCATCCCCAGTTTCTCCATGATATTCTTACGATGCGTGATGACGGTCGTGATACTGATATTCAAGGCATCGGCAATCTCCTTATTCAGAAGTCCTTGCACAATGAGCGACAGCACCTCCATCTCACGGTTGGAGAGAATCTTTTCAGCCTGACGCCTCGCTACCGGCGGCAGATTGCGCCCATGCGCATGAGCCCTCTGCTCCAACATCAAGAGCGAACGCACCAACTCCTGTTCGGACACGTTGATACAGAGGCAATGGAACTCGCCCAGCTGCGTGTTGGGGTCCGTCGCTGTCGTAAGCACGATGGTCTTGTTACGACGAGCCGTAAAAAACGAGAGGTTGCTCAACACGATATTTGTCTCCACAAAATAATGGACAAACATCTCCGGCTCATCCGCTTCAAACTCGTTGAAACTGTTGAACACCTCAATCTCCGCCATGGGAACAACCGTCTGGAGAATTTGCCGCAAGCCCATGATAGCCAACATATTGCTGTCTATAATGGCGATTTGCGGATAGTGGAACTCCGTTCCCATCCCGTGATGTGGCATATTCTCTTTCATGACCCTTCCCTATTTTTCAGCTGATTCCCTAAAAAATCTGCAGCGTCGAATATTATATATAGCATCTGCAAAATTACACTATTTTTTCTATATACCATCTTTTGGGGTGGAGAAATTACGATTTTCCTCTTAACTCCTCATAATTTTATTATTAAAAAAACGAGCGATAAAAAAATAATTTTGTATCTTTGCGACATGACTTAGCCAGTTCCTTATGGGCAGGGCGGGTCAATACATGTTGGAATCCATGAGCTGAAGAAGCCATTTGTAGGGCAGGCTTATGGGAAAGGACGTTTTCAAACGTTATCTTCTAGTTATCAAATCTCGCAAATTTGAACCTCTCAGAAGATACCGCAACGAAGCGTCTATGCCAAGGTTGTATTATATTCCTGTGCATGTGTCCCTATTAAAGGTGCACAGCATATCCTATATAATGCACGATGGCGTGGGCTGGCTAAGTTGCTTATCTTGAGAGAGGGGCAATGCGAGAGCCTGATGACTGGGATAAGCGACAGAAAGTTTACTCCCACGTCTTTTTTATTTCCACAAATTAATCTTATTATTGACCCGCTGAGGCAGGGAGAGCGGTAGGCGAAAAAATTATCGCTTATGGAAAAGTTAGATTTAGAAAACGCAAAGAGAATTTTATGTGCAGAAGTGAATTGTCCGCATGCGGATAACCATAGTCCATTCTCAAATAAATATTCACGAAGAAAAATCATTGGTTATTTATGGGCTTATGATATTGCCAAAAATGGAAGGAGCGGCTGTATAGATTGGTTAAAGGATTTGTATACGAATGCAGGTATGACAGAAGAAGAAATGCTTTGTTTTGTACTGGATTTAGAGCTTGCGGTTGAGACTATTGAAAGAAAACCTAAAATATAAGTTACTATGAAAATACCAGAAAAAATGGAAAGTGTCTCAATATGGTTTCGCACAGAAATCAAAGAGCAAGACGAAGTGAATCTAATAGCTGGTGGATTGATATCTAAAGTTGATTTTGAGTTTGGTAAGCAAGGTTATAGTGTATCCGATGCTTTTGTCATAGGCTCAAGCAATGGGTTTGATGGAGAATTCTACATCACTATAAATCCGCGAAAAACAAATGGAGATTCATTAATTGATATTATTGATGAGGATTTGGCGGGGCAGAATGAAGTGCCTACTTTGGAATCTCTGACGAGATGTTTAGTTGAGGCGATCAAAAACAGAAAAAGATTACCATATGCATTTGTTTATCGTAGTAAAATACCAGGGTTAGATTTCTTAGAAAATCTTGTCGTGAAAGAAGATAGTGATGTTTATATATTGAAACTTGATATTTCTAATAGATTTGATGTATTATGAAACAATTTAAACTTACATTTCTGCTCATTGTGCTCATGAGCATGGTTGGAGCAAAGGTATTCGCCCATGACATTGAGGTTAAGAATGCGGATGGCAAGACCATCTATTACACGTACAGGAACAACACAACGGAGTTGGCTGTCAGCTATCGAGGCTTAAGCTATTCATCCTATTCAAATGAATATTCTGGAGTGGTCAATATCCCAGAATCTGTCACTTATAATGGAAAGACTTATCCCGTGACGAGTATTGGAAGTTATGCGTTCTGGTATTGCAGCGGTCTGACCTCCATCACCATCCCCAACTCCGTGACAAGCATTGGAGAGTTAGCGTTCTACAAATGCAGCGGTCTGACCTCCCTCACTATCGGCAACTCCGTGACGAGCATTGGAGGTTCTGCGTTCTCAGGTTGCAGCGGTCTGACATCCGTCACTATCCCCAACTCCGTGACGAACATTGGAGATGAGGTGTTCAAGAATTGCAGCAGTCTGACCTCCCTCACTATCGGCAACTCCGTGACGAGCATTGGAAAGTATGCGTTCTATTATTGCAGAGGTCTGACCTCCGTCACCATCCCCAATTCCGTGACAAGCATTGGAAGTAATGCGTTCTGGGAATGCTTCGGTCTGACCTCCGTCACCATCCCCAACTCCGTGACGAGCATTGGCAGTTATGCGTTCTATCGTTGCAGCGGTCTGACCTCCGTCACCATTGGAAATTCCGTGACGAGCATTGGAGGTTCTGCGTTCCAAGATTGCACAGGTCTGACCTCCGTCACCATCCCCAACTCCGTGACGAGCATTGGGGAAGGTGCGTTCGTGGATTGTAGTGGTCTGACCTCCGTCACTATCCCCAACTCTGTGACGAGCATTGGACAGTCTGCATTCAATGGTTGCAGCGGTCTGACCTCCGTCACCATCCCCAACTCCGTGACAAGCATTGGATATTATGCGTTCAATGGTTGCAGCAGTCTGACCTCCGTCACCATCCCCAACTCCGTAACAAGCATTGGACATGATGCGTTCTATGCCTGCAGCGGTCTGACCTCCGTCACCATCGGTAATTCCGTGACGAGCATTGGAGAGTATGCGTTCAGAGGTTGCAGCGGTCTGACCTCTGTCACCATCCCCAACTCCGTGACGAGCATTGGACAGTATGCGTTCGAGGATTGCAGCGGTCTGACCTCCGTCACTATCGGCAACTCCGTGACGAGCATTGGATATGGGGTGTTCCAGAATTGCAGCGGTCTGACCTCCGTCACTATCGGCAACTCCGTGACGAGCATTGAAAGTGATGCGTTCCGTGATTGCAATCTTAAGAAAGTGATTTGGTTACCTTCAACACCGCCGAGCGGTTATGAGAAGGTAATAGCTTCAATACATTATGTACCCAATGATTCTTATACCTCGTTGAGTAGCAAAACAGTTTACCCATATCTCATTTCGATATTTGAAGTGGATGGAGTCAAATATGTGCTCGTCAGCCCATCTGAAAAGACTTGCGATGCGATAGACTGCGTATATGACACTTCTGTAGAGGATATAAAGATTGGAAATACCGTGACATATAGAGGCATTGCAATGACAGTAAAGAATGTAAATTCTTATCTCTGTTGCGCAAACCCCTATGTAAAAAATGTAGAATTCGAATTTAATGGAAGCATTGGAGGTTATGCGTTCTATGGTTGCACTGGTCTGACCTCCGTCACCATCGGCAACTCCGTGACGAGCATTGGAATTTGTGCGTTCTGGAATTGCAGCGGTCTGACCTCCGTCACCATCCCCAACTCCGTGACAAGCATTGGACATCATGCGTTCTATGCCTGCAGCGGTCTGACCTCCATCACCATCCCCAACTCCGTGACGAGCATTGGAAGTTCTGCGTTCTCTGGTTGCACTGGTCTGACCTCCGTCACCATCCCCAACTCCGTGACGAGCATTGGAAGTTCTGCGTTCAATGGTTGCAGCAGTCTGACCTCCGTCACCATCCCCAACTCCGTGACGAGCATTGGAGATGGGGCGTTCTCTGGTTGCAGAGGTCTGACCTCCGTCACCATCCCCAACTCCGTGACGAGCATTAGACGTTATGCGTTCGATGGTTGCAGCAGTCTGACATCCGTCACTATCCCCAACTCCGTGACGAGCATTGGAAGTTATGCGTTCTCAAGTTGCAAAGGTCTGACCTCCGTCACCATCCCCAACTCCGTGACGAGCATTGGAAGTTATGCGTTCTCAGGTTGCAGCGGTCTGACATCCGTCACTATCCCCAACTCCGTGACGAACATTGGAGATGAGGTGTTCAAGAATTGCAGCAGTCTGACCTCCGTCACTATCGGCAACTCCGTGACGAGCATTGGAAAGTATGCGTTCTATTATTGCAGCGGTCTGACCTCCCTCACTATCGGCAATTCCGTGACGAGCATTGGAGATGATGCGTTCAGAGGTTGCAGCGGTCTGACATCCGTCACTATTAATAGTAACGCCTTCTTGTCAAAGTCCTATTCGCAGTCATCTAATATGCATCATATATTTGGGTCACAAGTGAAAAACTACACGATAGGTGATGGTGTGACGGCCATTGGAGATTATGCGTTCTCTGGCTGCAGCGGTCTGACATCCGTCTATATTCTAGACTCTGTGAAGACTATTGGGAATTATACGTTCCAGAATTGCAGCGGTCTGACTTCCGTTACTATTGGCAATTCCGTGACAAATCTCGGAGATTATGCTTTTGCAGGTTGTACTAATATCACTAAGTTGACAAGTTGCGCAACTACTCCTCCCATATGTGGAACACAGGCTCTGAACGATATTAATAAATGGGACTGCACACTCGTCGTTCCCGTCGGTAGCAAGTCAGCCTACCAAGCGGCAGACCAGTGGAAGGACTTCTTCTTTATCGAGGAAAGCGACGTGACGGCTATCAACCGCATCTATGATGATGAGGCGGAAGGCAGAATTGAGGGTATCTACGACCTGAACGGACGGAAGCTCGAACGCCTGCAGCGCGGCATGAATATTGTGAGGATGAGCGACGGCACGACGAAAAAGATTGTGGTGAAATAACCCAGTCGCTTGAAATCCGAATAACCAAATGGAGGCACTTCATCCCGAAGATGCCTCCATTTGTGTTGCAGCGAAAAGCAGAAACCCTCCTCCCTATCGCAAATGAATTTAATCGTTTGAGGGCATTTGATAAAGCACGTCTAAAAAAAACATGCCAAAATATTTGGCTATATCAGAAAAAAGACATACCTTTGCAAACGCAAAATAAAAAATGAGGCTCCCTAGCTCAACTGAATAGAGCATCTGACTACGGATCAGAAGGTTGTGGGTTTGAATCCCGCGGGAGTCACAAAAGAAAGAAGCCAAGACGAAAGTTCACTTTCAGTTTTGGCTTCTTTCTTTTGTGTTACTCAGCCCGTGGCAGGGAGGGGATGGACGAAGTCAATCCCGCGGGAGTCACGAAGGAAGAAGAGGGTGTGTCAAAATAGGAATTCAGTCGTCCTACGGACGAGAATTGCAAATCGCCGCCTATGGGGAAAGGCAAATCCAACAAATCTATACAAATCTAACAAATGAAAGTGCTGATACACAGAATGAAAGATTTTGGATAGATTTGTAAGATTTGCCTACGGCGATTTTCAATTCTACGCGAAGCGCACATCCTCCATTTTGACACCCCCTCTTCTTTTTTTGTGTAACTCAGCCCGTGCCAGGGCAAGTATTATCCCTGATTTCTATTCACACAAAAAAGGAGGACATGTCTCACGACATATCCTCCGCACACTTACTAAAACTAAATTAACCACTAAAAAAATACTATATCTACTCTAAATATTGATGCAAAAATATACTTTTTTCTCCAATTAATGCGCTCTTTTCCGGATTATTTTTGACTGCACTATTTATTTAATGCCATTTCCAGAGCGCAATATCGGTGTTTTTTAGAAGTGATATCCCAGTGAGAACAGCACCTGATGACGTTTCTTGCTCACGTCAACAATATTTGCGATATTGTGCTCTGCAGGGTCTGTGTTGTCATAATAGTTCATGAACGGGCTGAAAGAACCATTGGTTGCGCTGTATTGGTATGCCAGATCGAGGCTCACTTTCCCGATGTTATAGCCGACGCCGCAGGTGAAGCGATTGGTGGCTTTCCAGTTGGTGTAATCGGTTGTCGTGCTGTAATAGGTTCCGTAAGATTCGATTGTTCCGTCCTTGAATCCTTCTTCTTTGTACATCGGCGACACGTAATTGTATCCCAGACGCAGGGCGAGGTCGGCTATCGGCTTATATTCCAATCCGACTTTCAGCGTTGAAACGCCTTTCAGCGTCTGCTTGGTATGGTTATTCATCGCCTTATCGCTGGAGCTGCTGGAATAGTAGGTGTCATACCAATAATCGTAGTAGTCGCCATCATTCACGCGTGAGTCTGTGCTGCCATAATCGGCATACTCATAGCTGGCTCCCAATGCGAGATAGTTTCCGACGGTATGTCCTAAGCTCAGTCCGAATTTCCAGGGTGTATAGAGTTTGAAGTCATACACCTCGGTGTTGTATGGACGAGCACTGCCGTCTGTCAATACGGTATAGTTGGTTGTCTTCAGGTCGTACCACGTCGGGCTTGCAACAGACAGACCGATGCGGAAAGGCGAACTTTCTATCGGACGGACGATGACACCCGCCTTGATGTCGAAGCCTGAACCTGTTATCTCGCGGCTGTCTTCCACGTAAATACCTCCGAAGTTCTCCGGATTGCTCACGAAGGCTTCCGTATATTCGCCATAGTGCTTGTAATGAACATCGTGGAATCCAAAGGTCACACCTAAATATATACGGTCGTTGATGTTTCCGCTGATGTTGAAGTCGTATTCGCCGATATATCCCGTATGTGCCCTGTTCAGCATATAATCAGTTGCTACATAGTTGTAGGCATAGCCGTCACCTGCTACATAAAACAGGTTGCGCGCATAGAGGTCGTCCAACTGGCTGCAGGTGATATAGGGAGCACTATAGTTCGGAGTTCCGTCTGTCTTGAATTCATACAGGTAGTCGTTGCGGAGCTTCTGATAGGACAACTTGTTCTGGGAAGCGTTCGACAGGTTGTCTGCCGCACTCAGGATATGGTTGAAGTTCGTGCTCTTATGATAGTTGAACGCAAGGTTCAAATAGGAATTGCTATTTGACTTTTTCGAATAGACAAAACCTATCTGGTCGAAACTCATGTTGGTCTTGTTGTCGTCTGCAAAGTCTTTTCCGTCCTGCTGAGAGACAACGCCAAAAGACACATTTGCCTGAGAATGACGGAACAATCCGATTCCCGCCGGGTTCGTACTGATGGTGGAGAGGTCTGCTCCCAAAGCCTCCATCGCACCTCCCATACCGACGTAGCGTGCCGTTCCGTTCAGGTCGCCCGTAACGATTTTTGCATTCTCGTATGTTTCCTGTGCTGCCAATGGCATTACAGCCATCAAACTTGCAGCAATAATCAAATACTTTTTCATTTGTTTATCAGATTAATTATTGTTGTCAGAATCATTGTTCACTTCTTTATCTGCGGCCGCCAAAGCCTCCACCCGAACGGCTTCCGCCACCGACACTACTGCCGCCGAAGCCTCCCGAGCGACCACCGCCGATGCTACCGCCACTGCCGAGACCGCCTGAGCGAGAGCTGCCAAACGAGCCACTGCTGCTGGAGCTGGAACGAGACGGCTGGCTATAGGTTCCCGACGGACGTGAGCTGGAGCCCGTGCTGCGAGTTCCGCCAAATCTGCCGTTAGAACCTCCCGTAGAACCATCTCTATATACGCGGTTCGGAGAAGACGTTGCTGCGGAGCGTGAGCCGAAGGTTCCTGTGCGGGCACCGCCGAAGGTTCCTGTCGTTGTTCTTCCTGTCCGGTTAGCGACGGTCGGGCGTCCATGGTTGAACGTTCCTGTATGACCACCGCGATAGGCGATGCCTCCATACGGTGGATACCATCCGCCCCAACCTCCATGATAATAGGGGCGATAGGGCCATCCCCAACCGTAATAACCGTATCCGTAATAGCCTCTGTACCAAGGATCATACCAACCGTACCAGCTGTCATACCAAGGATCGAACCATGGATCGTACCATCCCCAGTAATATGAGCGCCAATAGGGTCGTCCCCAGCCCCAGTAGCTATAGAAATAGGGGTTGTACCAGCCGTGGAATCCATCGAAATATCCCATCCGGCGACTATAGGCGAAGTCATCAAAATCGTCGTATGAGCCATACACGTAAATGGTATCGGGGGCTCCTTCGGTGCCTTCCTCAAACTCAATCACGTCATTTCCCAATGAATCCGTACCTATCTTCTGGTAATAACTGCGCAGATGACGACGATTGTATTCGTCCACATCCCTTTCACTCCCTCTATAAACTACAGGCTTCTCCTGAACTTTTTCCTCAACAGGCTCTACCTTGGAAGATTTCTTGGGAGTGAAATACAAATCATCCTGTGCCTTCGATGTGACAGACACAAGTCCTAAAAGCAGTGTTAAAACAATTACTTTTTTCATAGTCATTACTCCTTTATTATCGTTAATAAATCGTTTCATACCGCAAAAGTAGATATTCTTACCATGCAAAAATACGGAAAAACCCTAAACAATGGTAGGTTTTTCCCTATTTTTTTATACTTTTGCAGAGAGATTTAACACTTTAATATGAAATATTACGCGGTACATTTTACTTTGGCCCCGAACACAGAGGCTGCCCGGGACATATTGGCATGCCTCTGCGGAGAGATCGGGTTCGAGAGTTTTGAGGACTCGAAAAGCGGACTGAACGGATATATACAACATGCCACTTATGACGAAACGCGTCTCGGACAGGTCATTCAAGATTTTCCAATGACTGATGTCCAGATTGCGTATCAGACAGAGTTGATGGAAGAACACAACTGGAATGCGGCATGGGAGGAAGAGGGCTTCGAGCCGATTGTCGTGGACGACCGATGCGTCATCTACGATGCGCGACACCACTCTGCCCCACCCTTTGTCAAGGAGGGTCAGATGAGTATCGGTATCGAACCGGTTCAGGCGTTCGGAACTGGCACGCACGAAACGACACAGATGATTGTAGCCGAACTGCTGCAGCGTGATTGCCAGGGCAGGCGCATAGTGGACTGTGGGTGCGGGACGGGCATCCTCTCGATTGTAGCCGCCAAATGCGGAGCCAGTGAGGTGATTGCCTACGACATAGACGAATGGAGCGTGGACAACACCCACCACAATGCCCAACTGAATGGCGTCGAGAATATCGAGGTGCTGCATGGCGACATACATATTCTCTCGCATGTGGAGGGGCTTTTCGACATCGTTACAGCCAACATCAACCGCAACATCTTGCTCGAAGACCTCCCGACGTTCAAGGATGTCATGCACGAGAAAAGTATCCTGATTCTCAGCGGATTCTATGAGAACGATGCCCCGATACTGGTTGAGAAGGCTCAGGAACTGGGACTAAGCCTCCAAAAGGAAAAGAAGAAGAACCGCTGGTGCATGCTCGTTTTTGAACTCCAAGAATGAGTTGACCACAGAAACCTTCAAAAAATACCGCTTTACTGCCCACTAAAGGTGTGTTCTATCAATTAGTATGCTTGTTTCATTCGGGCAGCGTTTTTTGGCTTTGATGCTCTTTGTTTCTTGTCGGCATTTTTCTCCTTTTATCCTTGACACATAGCCCGCTATGCGCCTTCGGAAAGTAAAAGAAGAAAACTGCTCAACAATCAATCAAACATCATCTAAAGCTAATTCATAAAACACACCTTTAAAAATTCCGGTTCAGCCTCAAACCGGACTTGTATATTTATACAATGCGTGACGTTACGGAAGGACATTCGTAAACTCCTGTAAACCAACACCTTAAAGAGTGGTTTGCAAAAGTGCCACTTTTAGGCGCTAAAAGTTGAACTTTCAGGATGCAAAAGTTGAACTTTTGCAAGCTAAAAGTGGCACTTTTGGAAAACGAAAGTTCAACGATGTGTTTTTATGCACATTTTCGCCTGTTTTTGCATGTTTATTCATGCCCTCCGTTTCCGCACTTCATGCAGTCCGGTTCTGTAGGAAAAACGACAGGCAACCATCGGATTTCTACCCCCCGATGGTCAGTTTCTTCAGATCGTAATAGCTTCCGTTATAGATATTTAGGTCCACATACCCCTTGATTCCCGGCAGTCGCCCCACATCGGTATGCTGCCAGAACTTCCATTTCCCCTTATACTCGACCTTGTCCACATAGTAGTGGGCAATCCAGTATGGGTAATCATCGAAGCGCTGGTCGCTCAGATAGCTCTCCTTAAATTTATAATAGGTATAGATGATGGGCTTCACATGGTATTTGTCTTCCACGACATGCAGCCACGTGAGCACCTCGCGCTGGAAATCCTCGACCGAGATGTCTGCCGGAATGTTCTCCACATCGAGCACAGGCGGCAGGTCTCCCTCCTCCAGATGCACTTGGCTGAGAAAATAATTGGCTTGTTCCCTGGCAGGTGTCTTGATGCTCCAGAAGTGGTAGGCTCCCCTGATGAATCCGTACTCCCTTGCCTGATAGAAATTTTCCTGGAAGTTTTCATCTATATGCCCCGAACCCTCGGTCGCCTTGATCATGACAAAACGCAACGGACACTTGGCTATCATCGCGTTTCTCAGTTCACTCCAGTCTATTTTCCCCTGATGATGACTGATATCTATGCCATGTATCTCATAACCCTGCGGATAATCCGGCTCACCGAAAAGTGCTCTCCAGCGGAACCCGAACGGACTGACAAAGAAGTAATAAAAAGCCCAGACATAAAAAGCGGTGATAACAACGGCGCCTCCCCATCGCATCCAGGAAGGCAGCCGTCGTATGGATGTGCGCAAGGAGCGGCTACGAGTGTTCCTCTTACCTGTAGCCTTACCGCTCCCCGTGCTCCGCTTTTTATTCATACTTCTTATACTCAGTCATTTATACACTACGGTTCAAGGTTCAAATCAACCCCATGTTCGAGTGCCAAAGTCATAGTTGTCTGGTTGCAGACCTCATCCGGTCCCCACAGTTGGACGGGACCCGGATTGACGTAGAGCGTCTCTCTCGCCCACTGGTCTCTCACCTCCATATAGGCTTTGAACGGTTCGCCATTCAGATCGACCAACGCCTTGCGGATGACAGGCTTCATCTTGCCGTTTCGCCGCTCCATGTTCATCATCATTGTGATGGGTACGCCGCCTGCTTTCCAGTTTTCCGGGCTGTCATAGGTATTCCTTACAACTGCCATATAGCCGGTTTTCCCGTGTGCGATGAGTTGTGCTGCACTCATTCCCAATGCGTAGCAATAGGTTGCGTCATAGTTTGACGGTGCGCTGCAACGTCCTTCATATCCGAAGAAATGGTGCATGACCTTGAATTTCCCGTTATAGGTTCCTTCCTTTTCCCTGCGTTTCAGGTTGGCTGCCACCATCTTGGAGAGGAGCCGCTCTGTCTCTATGAGAGAAACCTGGACGTTTCCGTGCGGGTCGCGGTCAAGCGAAAGCTGGTGGGCAACATCGTCTGGCAGCGTGTCGAACGTCTCCGCATTGGCTTTTGACAGGTGCGCCATGATGTAGTCGTGCTGCGCTTCCGGATCGAGATTGACATATTCAGAACCGTGCGCTGCCAACAGGTCGTTGAGTTCGTCAATGAGGCGTCCGATTGCCGGTATAAACTCAATAAGTCCTTCCGGCACGAGCACTACGCCGAAGTTGTTTCCGTCTTGTGAGCGACAAACGACTGCATCGGCTATTCGGTTGACGATATCGTTCAGCGTCAGGTCTTTCTCCTGAACCTCTTCTGAGATAATACAGATGTTTGGCTGACATTTAAGTCCGCATTCCAATGTGATATGGCTTGCCGACCGTCCCATCAGTTTGATGAAATGCCAATATTTCCGCGCCGAATTGCAGTCTCTTTCAATGTTGCCGATAAGCTCTGAATAGACTTTTGTCGCCGTATCAAATCCGAACGACGCTTCGATATATTCATTTTTCAGGTCGCCGTCAATCGTTTTCGGACAGCCAATCACCTGCACGCCACTATGATGCTCGGCATAATATTCAGCCAGGACGCAGGCGTTCGTGTTCGAATCGTCACCACCCACAATCACGATGGCGTTGATTTCCAGTTTCCTGATAATTTCAAGTCCTTTCTCAAACTGCTCCTCCTGTTCCAACTTTGTTCTTCCGGAACCGATAAGGTCAAATCCTCCCACATTCCGATAGCGGTCTATCAGGTCTTGGTCAAGCTCCTTGTACTGATGTTTCACCAATCCGTCCGGACCCAGTAAAAAGCCATACAACTTGTTATCCGGATGCAATTTCTTGATGGCATCATATATGCCAGTGATGACGTTATGACCTCCGGGGGCTGGTCCTCCACTCAGGATGACACCCACGTTGAACCGTTTGCTTTCATGCTCTTCTCCCGGCACGAACTCTACTATCGGGAGTCCGTATGTATTAGGGAAAAGTTTCTTGATTTCTTCCTGATCATCTACGCTGTTCGTAGCGACACCTTCCTTTACCTTCACTGCATGTCTCAGAGCCAACGGAACCACGGGTTCGTAGTTGACTCTCGCTCTTTGCATAATGCTTCGTCTCATAATTTTTTACCTTTATAAAATACGCTAAATATAATCTCTCTTCTTTTACCCGACAAAGTTACTCAAAATTCGCGACATAGGGAAAGAAAATGGCATGAAAAACTTTTATTGGTACATTTTTTTTCAAATATTTTTGTGGTTTCACTATTTTTTCATATCTTTGAATGCTGTTTTTGTGAAAAACATCCGTGATAAGTGGATGATAACTATGAATATCACCTTAATTTTATAATTAATACCTGAATGATTTATGGCAAACAAAAGAACTTTGAAACGCACTATCAACTGCGTCTGTGAAGCGCTTTTCGCAGAGTGTGTCGCAGTTTCCATCTACGACCATGGCAGCAAGCCCAACGCTGATGCGCTATTAGGCTCAATCTTGGCAATCAACAACGACTTCATCAGCCGTGTTTCGCATGTTGAACCTGGCATGCAGCCGAAAGTGTATTTCCGCGACCTCATGGAACAGTTCAATAAACAAGTTTGTGAGATTGTTGACCAGATTGAAAATTTCGGATAGGTTACGCTTGTCTGGATTATGTGGAAGAAATTTTGCAATTGGCTTTTATATAGCCGCTTAGGATGGAGAAAGAACGTAACTGAGACTCTTCCGGAGAAATGTATCATCTGTCTTGCTCCTCACACAAGTAATTGGGATTTTCTTTTAGGACAACTGTATGCTGGCGCTGAAGGCTTGCGAATCAATTTCCTGATGAAAAGCGAATGGTTTGTATGGCCCCTGGGAGTTTTTTTCAAACGACTGGGTGGCATTCCTGTGCACCGCGAACGCAAATCGAGTTTGACAGACGTGCTGGCAGACACCGCCACGAAAAGCGATACGTTCCGCCTTTGCGTCACACCGGAGGGCACACGCTCTGCCAATGCTGACTGGAAGAAAGGATTTTATTATATTGCCGTGAAAGCCGGCATCCCGATTTTGCTATATGGTATTGATTATAAAGACCGTCTCATCGAATGTTCCAAAAGCATCACACCTTCTGGAGACATTGAAAATGAGATGAAAGAAATTAAAGATTATTTTCGTCCCTTCAAAGGTAAATATCCAGAAAAGTTTGCCCTTTGATTGCATCGGATGATAAAAAGCAACACAAATGAGAGGCTTTATCTTAATATTGACTTGGTTGAGTATCTGCGTTTCGCCGGCTTTCGCCCAGGACAGTTCTTCTGAGGCAAAGCTGCGAGAACGCTTAGAGGAATATTTCAAGGATTACAAGGCGAAAAACGTGGACATGATTCGCAAACCACGGCTGCAAGACTGTCTGATAAACGACAGTACAAAAAGCCTGACGATAACTGTTGATGAAATCTTCTCCACGCAAGACTTCTCCCCTGAAGTTGTTGAGAAAATCTACAAAAAAATCCGCAAAACCGTTCCTGACGTCTATGAGGATTATCAAATCAGCATCATCACAAACGGAATGGAAATCAGCGAACTTATTCCCAACCGCCTCTTGGACAATCCGGACAAGACACGTTTGTGGGGAGATATAGAATATCGTGGCGAGCCCTGGGTCTCCAACGTGTCGCGTCCCAACAAAATCACGCATGGACTTCGAAATCGCCATATATCACTATGGGCAAGCCACGGGAGATATTACGACCAGAAAAAAGGCTTCTGGAAATGGCAACGACCGAATCTGTTCGGTACGACAGAAGACCTGTTCACCCAAACAATCGTCGTGCCATATCTGATTCCAATGCTTGAAAATGCAGGCGCTGTGGTCTTCACTCCACGCGAACGCGACTGGCAAAAAAATGAATTTATCGTTGACAACGACAAAGACTCCTCCCCCTATTACTCGGAGCGAAATGCGGCTGACGCATGGTCATCTACCGGCATTCCCGGCTTTTCTTACCGACAGGGAATGTATGTTGACGGAGAGAATCCCTTCACTCACGGCACAGCAAGAATGGCTGCCACGACCCACGGCAAGCATGTGAGCCAGATTACCTACCAGCCCAATATCACTCAAGGCGGAAGATATGCGGTCTATGTGAGCTATCAGACGGTTTCAAACAGCATCGACGACGCGCAATATATTGTTTACCATAAAGGACAGGCGACGGAGTTCCGTGTCAACCAGCGCATGGGCGGCAGCACTTGGGTTTATCTTGGCACGTTCGATTTCGACCAGGGATGCAACGCCTACAATCGTGTCGTGTTGACCAACCACAGCAAGAGGCATGGCGTCGTCACCGCAGATGCCATCCGCTTTGGCGGAGGCATGGGCAACATTGAGCGCGGTGGTACTGTGAGTGGCTTTCCCCGTTGTCTTGAAGGGGCACGCTACTATAGTCAATGGGCTGGTGCACCTTACAGTGCATATAGTTCAAAGAACGGCGTAGATGACTATGCTGATGACATCAACACCCGCTCTCACGTCACTAACTGGCTTGCCGGCGGCTCTGTCTATGCACCGAACATTGAAGGCAAGAACGTTCCTATAGAACTCTCACTTGGTGTCCACAGCGATGCAGGTTTTTCTAAAGACTACTCATCGCTGATTGGTTCACTCTCCATTTGCACCACGAATTACAATGACGGCAAACTGAATGGCGGTCTCTCCCGAATGGCATCAAGAGATCTTGCTGACGCATTGTTAGACGGCGTCTATCGCGACCTTCGCTACAAATATGGGCGGTGGCGTATTCGTGCATTATACGACCGCAACTATTCGGAATCGCGCCTCCCGGAAGTTCCTTCTTCTATATTGGAGACCCTCTCCCACCAAAGTTTTCCAGACATGATATACGGTCAGGACCCTAATTTCAAGTTTACTTTGGCGAGATCTATCTATAAAACCATTCTCCGCTATGTCTCCGACCAACATGAACAGTCGTTCGTGATTCAGCCGTTACAACCGGATAACTTCCGCATAGAATATATCTCCAAAAACCGCGTGATGTTGAGTTGGGACCCTGTGAACGACCCGCAGGAACCCAGTGCACGCCCGTCATCGTATATCGTCTATAAGGCTTCCGGACCTTCAGGTTTCGATAACGGAACCGTCGTCAAATCACCATTCCTGTCTGTTGAGCTGAATCCCGACGTGCTCTATCAGTTCAAGGTGACAGCCATCAACAAAGGTGGAGAGAGTTTCCCCACAGAGACCCTGTCCGCGCTGTACACACCGAATGCCAAAAAGACCATTCTGATAGTCAACGGCTTCCATCGGTTATCTTCACCGGCAATCCACTCCACGACACAAGAGCAGGGATTCGACTTAGATAAAGACATCGGTGTTTCCTATGGACCAACCGCAGGATGGAACGGAAGACAACTCTGTTTCGACAAAGCAAAAATCGGGATTGAAGGTCCTGGAGGATTAGGCTACGGAGGGGATGAGTATGCCGGAATGTTCATTGCGGGCAACAGCTTCAACTATGTAAAGACCCATGCTGAAGCCATCCGGACAACGCGCCAATACAACATTGTGAGTTGTTCAAGCAAAGCGGTAGAAACAGGAAAAGTCAACATCAACAAATATCCGTGCGTGGACCTTATCCTTGGCTTGGAAAAAAACGACGGGCGTTCGCTCGTTTCATACAAGACGTTCTCTCCCGCCATGCAACAGAAGTTGAGACACTACACCAAGGTTCATGGCGCATTATTGGTGAGTGGCTCGTACATCGGGTCGGACATGACGGAAATCAACGAGCAGCACTTCCTGTCACAGGTCCTGAAACTTCACTTTGCTGGCGACAACCGGTACTGTACAGACAGTAAGATATACGGCATGGGGACATCATTCGATATTTACCGAACCCTGAACGAGACACACTACGCCGTTCAGTCTCCTGACATCCTTCAAGCCGTAGCACCTGCATATTGTGCATTGCAATACGCTAACGGGCAGAGCGCTTGCGTGGCTTACCAAGGAAAGGATTATCGGAGTTTCACGATGGGATTCCCCTTTGAATGTATCACAGATCACAACATGCGAGGATGGATTATGAAAGGTATTCTGAACTTCCTGCTCGCACCATAATATTCACACGATATAATAAAATAATGTATGTATAAGATTCAAGCAAACAAATCGGGTACTCGCCATATTGCTATCAGCGAAGAACATCTTCAGACGCTCCGCCAATATCGGCTATTGGACAATCTCGTTGACAGCAACGGCATCATTGACGAAAGTGTGGTGGAGAAGCTGAAATTCAACGTGCGCGCCATCCTCGAATCGGAGAATGGAAAAGACAAGAAACTGCTCGACCTCTGCCTTGATGTGATTTACAATAAGAACATGAAAGCCATCGGGCTCAAAAACCTTGTCACGCTTGCAAAGACATGGGACACGGAGAAAGAACCAGTCCCAAACACCGAAACAAATCAATAGAAGTTGCCTACAGCTCAACACCAACTCACCGACTGGCTCCCTACCACCAAAAAGGAAATGGAGCTCCGGGGATGGAATCAACTCGATATCATCCTCTTCTCTGGTGATGCCTATGTTGACCACCCCTCTTTTGGTGCTGCCGTCATCGGAAGAACGCTTGAGGCACATGGATATAAAGTAGCTATCGTTCCACAACCCGATTGGCATGGAGACTTCCGCGATTTCAAGAAGCTGGGACGTCCACGACTCTTTTTCGGTATATCACCAGGCTGCATGGACTCGATGGTCAATAAATACACAGCCAACAAACGACTGCGTTCCGAAGACGCATATAGCCCGAACGGACGCCACGACTGCCGACCGGAATATCCCACAATAGTCTATACAAAGATACTGAAGCAACTGTTTCCTGACGTACCCGTGGTCTTGGGCGGTATCGAAGCATCCATGCGCCGCCTCACACATTACGACTATTGGCAGGACCGACTCCGTCCTTCTATCCTGTGCGACTCTGAGGCTGACCTCATCATCTACGGAATGGGGGAAAAAGCCATCCTGCAACTATGTCAGCAACTGGAGGACAATCCGAACATCAACCACACCCACGACATTCCACAGGTTGCATACCTAACGACAAAGGAAAACATCCCGCAAGGCATACAACCTACAGACATCGTCCTCCATTCACACGAAGAGTGCCTGCAAGACAAAAAGCACGAAGCCGAAAATTACCGCCACATCGAGGAAGAATCCAACAAGATACATGCCTGCCGGCTGATTCAGAAAGTGGGGAAGCAATACGTCGTGGTCAATCCTCCCTACCCTCCTATGACAACTACTGAACTGGATGCCTCTTTCGACCTTCCATACACACGGCTGCCTCATCCGAAATATAAAGACAAGCGCATTCCCGCCTACGACATGATTAAACTCTCTGTCAACATTCACCGGGGATGCTTTGGAGGATGCGCCTTCTGCACCATCAGCGCACACCAAGGGAAATTCATCGTCAGCCGAAGTAAAGAAAGTATTCTTCGGGAGGTAAAGCAGGTGATTGGTCATCCCGACTTCAAAGGTTATCTCAGCGATTTGGGAGGACCTTCTGCCAACATGTACGGTATGGGCGGACGAGACAAAAAGATGTGTGAACGATGCAAGCGGCCATCATGTATCCATCCGAAGATATGCCCGAATCTCAACACCGACCATAGCAGTCTGCTCGACATCTATCGGGCAGTCGATGCGTTGCCGGGAGTTAAGAAGAGTTTTATCGGGAGCGGCGTGCGCTATGACCTCCTGCTGCATCAGAGTAAGGACCGGAAGACCGATGATGCTGCAACGGAATACACTCGGGAACTTATTTGTCGGCACGTCAGCGGCAGATTGAAGGTCGCACCAGAGCACTCCAGCGACCAAGTGCTGCGACTCATGCGAAAGCCGCCGTTCCAACAGTTCGAGACTTTCAAACGCATCTTCGACCGTATCAACCGTGAAGAAAATCTCAGACAACAGATTATCCCCTACTTCATCAGCAGCCACCCGGGATGTCGTGAACAAGACATGGCTGAACTTGCCGTTCTCACAAAACAAATGGATTTCCACCTTGAGCAGGTACAGGACTTCACTCCTACTCCCATGACCATCAGCACCGAAACTTGGTACACCGGCTACGACCCTTACACGCTGGAAAGAGTATTCAGCGCCAAAACACCAAAGGAAAAGTTGGCACAACGGCAATTCTTCTTTTGGTATCAACCCGAAGAGCGACGCTACATCGAACAACGCCTCCGAGCTATCGGACGGGCAGACCTCATCCCGAAATTATATGGGAAACCACTGCACACGCCTCATAAGACTGAAAGAAGGCGAAGGAGGTAATTAAGCGATTATTGGAGCAAAATGATTTTCCGCATCAAGGATGGTTCACAACGACCTGTCCTCTCTTGACACTATCGATTCCTGTGTCTCACATACCAAGGATAGGTAAAAAAGACATAGAAGAAAAAGGATATCAGAAGAAACACCGTACCCAGTTTGATGCCTAATTGGGGAAAAGCACACGCCTGTTCCATGCCATGAAAATACATAGAACCACGCTGAGGAGCGAGAAAAGCAAAGCCTAAGAACAACCCGATACTCACGCCTAGCTCCCACGACAGGAAAAAGGTGCTTTGCGAAGTTCCGCGCTGACAATGGTCGCTCAGCTTGACGAATGACAAAAGGAAACCACTGCCCACTATTCCAGAACCAAGTCCCAGACACAAGGGAAAGAAGTATGTATTCAAGAATTGATTGCCGTTCCCTGCAAACATCAATGACAGGAACATCAATGCCAGCCCAGCCAAGATACTATTTCTTATCGGATATTTCAGCAAAATCTGCTCAAACAATATTGCCATGAGGAATCCACAGAGCATCATGACATAGAACATGATGGTATGTACACTTGCCAAGACTATGCCCACAAAAACCGTAACCAAGACCATATTCAGGAACAACGGCCAGGCTCCGGTCAGGAAGAAGCGGTCTAAACTGGCGCGCAACTGCGTGTCTTCCGGAGCCCTGAAAGGGAAACGCACCATCATAATCAACAGCAGTGAAAAAGATGCCACACCTGCTATTACGAGGAATATATCGATTTCAAGCCAAAGCCCCGTCAGCATGACAATCAGAGGTCCCATCCCCACGCCGATACGACCGAACCATGACATGATATAATTGGCTTGTGTCCGCTGGAATGACTCGCAGCTATCAATGACCAACGTGCTGCACAAAACCATCTGAGCCACCCCGAAAGCTGCGCCATACAAGAAACGAACGCCTACAAACACCCACGCACTCGCCTGCCATTCCGCATGATTTTCCTTGCAGAGATAAGTAAGCAACGTCAGCAAGGCGATGACAAAGATTGCCAAGATGCAAACCTGATTGCGACGATAATGCTGAACCAAGAAACTGCAATACGGACCGAGAACGAACAGACCAAGTCCGTAACTGCCCATAATCAGCCCTGTTTGCAACGGAGTGAACTGCTGCAAAAGCCATTCCGAGAGTGAAGGAATGAGCATATAGACCGATACGGTCAGAAAGAAATTAGCCGCTGCCAACAAGCCGAATGACCGATGCCACAGATGCTGATTGGTGGGTGTTTCCTGAGTGTCCATTTTCTAAAATACCTAATGAGCCTTAACGGCAAACTGCCTTTCCGAAAAGCAACGAGAGACGATTAATACGACTCGCTCTCGTTCGGGAAATCGATATTCTTCACATCCGTCACATACTGACCGATTGCGTCTGTCATCACCGCATTCAGGTCTGCATAGCGACGAAGAAACTTCGGAGAAAAGCCCTGTGTCTTGCCGAGCATATCATCAACAACAAGGACCTGACCGTCAGTCCCATTTCCCGCACCGATGCCTATCGTCGGGCACTTCACGGTCTCTGACACTTTTTTAGCCAATGCTGCCGGAACCTTCTCCAAAACGATTGCAAAACAACCCGTCTCGTCCAACAAAGCTGCGTCTGCCAGCAGTTTCTCGGCTTCTGCATCTTCCTGAGCACGAACGGCATAGGTGCCGAACTTATTGATGCTCTGCGGAGTCAGTCCCAGATGCCCCATCACGGGAATTCCCGCATCGAGAATGCCCTTGACCGTCTCGATAATCTCAATGCCACCTTCCAGTTTGAGTGCATCGCAACCGCTACGCTTCATTATGTGCACCGCATTCTTCAAGCCTTCGTGGCGGTCAATCTGATAACTGCCGAAAGGCATGTCGCAAACGACCAGTGCACGCTGTACGGCACGCACGACCGAACTGGCATGATAAATCATCTGCTCTACAGTAATCGGAAGCGTCGTCACATTTCCTGCCATCACGTTCGATGCGCTGTCGCCTACCAGAATAGCATCTACGCCTGCCTTATCTACAATGCCTGCTGTCGTGAAATCATAGGAGGTGAGCATAGAGATTTTCTCCCCTTTCTGCTTCATCTCCAAAAAGCGATGTGTCGTAACCTTACGGGTGTCACTAACTAAATAACCTGCCATATCCTATGATGTTTGGTTTCAAAATCGGCTGCAAAGTTAATCAAAATTTCTATTAACCACATAGAAATCAAATACATTTCGCTTTTTGAACAAAAAAATTGTCCCATGTCAAGTTTTTTGTGTAAATTTGTTCCCATCAAACCAATCCAAGACAAAACATGATGAAAGTCATTTTACTCAATGGCAGCCCGAAAGCGAAGGGCTGCACCTATACGGCACTTGCCGAAGTAGAAAAAACACTGCGCGAAGGCGGTATCGAAACGGAAATCATACACGTCGGACATAAAGACATTCATGGCTGTATCGCCTGCAACAAGTGTGTGGAGCAGGGACGGTGTGTCTTCAACGACCTGGTAAACGAGGTCGCTCCGAAGTTTGAAGAGGCTGACGGTATCGTGATTGGCTCGCCCGTCTATTATGCATCGATAGCCGGAACGCTGAAGGCTTTTCTCGACCGGCTGTTCTACAGTACGCACTTTTCCAAGCGCATGAAGGTGGGAGCGGCGGTCACGTCTGCCCGCAGGGCTGGCACAGTCGCCACGTTCGACATCATCAACAAGTATTTCACCATCGCACAAATGCCCGTCGCATCGACTTTCTACTGGAACGAGGTGCACGGCAACACGCCCGAGCAGGTCATGCAGGACGAGGAGGGAATGCAGAGCATGCGCCAGCTTGGGCGCAACATGGCGTTCCTCATCCGTGCCATTGCTGCGGAGAAGGAGAAAAACGAACTTCCCGAAGAGGAGCAGCGCGTATGGACCAATTTCATTCGATAAACCAAATACACATTATTAAATATATATAACTATGTTAGGCAATTTCAAATATTCCAATCCGACGAAGTTATATTTCGGCGACGACTCGCTGAAATTCCTGAGTGACGAACTGAAGAACTACGGACCGACCGTACTCCTGACCTATGGAGGAGGCTCCATCAAGCGCAATGGCATCTACAATGCGGTTGTTTCTATCCTGCAAGAAGCAGGAAAGACTATTGTCGAACTGCCGGGAGTGATGCCCAACCCTACGGTTGAAAAGCTCTATGAGGGTGCCCAACTGGCACGTGAGAACAACGCAGACCTTATCCTCGCCGTCGGTGGCGGTTCCACCATCGACTATGCCAAAGGCGTGAGCGCATCGGCATGGTGCGACGAAGACCCGTGGGAGAAGTATTATGAGCGACAGGAAGAGCCTACCTGTAAAATCATTCCCGTAGCCAGCATCCTGACCATGGTGGGGACGGGTTCGGAAATGAACGGCGGCAGCGTCATCACCAACCACGAGAAGAAACTGAAAGTGGGCAAGGTGTTCGGCGACAACGTGATGCCGAAATTCTCCATTCTCAACCCCAAATTCACCTTCACCGTTCCACGCTATCAGATGGTGGCAGGATTTTTCGACATCATGTGCCACATCCTCGAGCAATATCTCTCCAACCACGACGACAACACAAGCGACTATCTCGCAGAAGGACTCATGCGCTCGCTGATTCACTCGAGCCGCATCGCCATCAAAAATCCAGAGGATTACGAGGCACGCTCGAACATCATGTGGACAGCGACGTGGGCACTGAACACCATGCTCAAATGCGGCAAGCACCAAGACTGGATGGTGCACATGATAGGACAGGCTGTCGGAGCCTACACCAACGCCACACACGGCATGACGCTCTCTGCCGTCACACTGCCCTATTACCGCCACCTACTGCCACATGCCGAACTGAAATTCCGCCATTTCGCTGAAAACGTGTGGGGTGTTCAGGGCGAAGGAAAGAGCGACCGGGAGATTGCCGAAGAAGGACTGAAGGAACTCGAGAAATGGATGCGCGAAATCGGCGTATCACTCTCGCTGGCTGAACTCGGAGTGAAGGAAGATATGTTCGAAGGCATTGCTAATGCCACCTTCATCATCCCCAACGATTTCCACACGCTCACCCACGAGGAAGTGGTTGAAATCCTGAAAGAAAGTATGTAACCGCCTTTCCCGAAACGACTGCCATGATAGGAACGATTGTCAATACCTGCACGATTATCGTCGGGACCATTGCCGGAAGCATCCTCCACCGAGGCATTAAGGAGAAATACAAGGAGGCACTCTATACCGCTCTGGGACTAGCAAGCCTGGGCATCGGGCTCAACGCTTTCGTGTCGAACATGCCGAAAAGCGAATATCCCGTGCTCTTCATCGTCGCCATGGCTGTCGGAACAATCATTGGAACGGCGCTCGACTTGGACGGCAGGTTCACCCGACTGGTGAACCGCCGTTCAAAAAACAAAGAGAACAAGCTCGCCGAAGGGCTCTCCACTGCCACCCTGCTCTACTGCATCGGACCGCTCTCCATGCTCGGACCGGTCGTCAGTGCACTCCAAGGCGACCACACATTTCTCTACACCAACGCCACACTCGACCTCATCTCTGCCATGGTCTTTGCCTCCACCTACGGCATCGGCATGCTACTCGCTGCCCCTGTGCTTTTCTGCTGGCAAGGACTGTTCTTTCTCACAGCCCGCCTTTCGAGCGACGCCGTCAGCGATGCGCTCATGTCAGAGCTGCTCATCGTGGGCGGACTGCTCATCACGGCATCGGGTCTTTCGCTCCTCCGGCTGAAAGACTGCAAAACCCTCAACATGCTGCCGGCACTCCTTGTGCCCGTGTTGTGGTTCGTAATCAAGGCTTTATTCAACTAACATCACCCCATACTTATCCCTTTATTCATCGGGGATTGAACTTTCATTGACCAAACTCGTACGAAATTGCATACCAAACTCGTACGAGATTGCATACCAAACTCGTACGAGATTGCATACCAAAGTCGTACGAAATTGGTCACCAAAGTCGTACGACTTTGGTCAACGAAGAGGGAACTTCCGGATAACCATTGATGCTGTTTGGGGGAACGATTCGTTATGTTCAAGACGTTTATTCCCGCCCGAAGATGTGTTCAACCCCAATCGGTCATTAGAACGCCATCAGATATGTTAGCACTGATGTTCTGCTCTTCGTGTCATAGTATCATTTGCTTCGGCATCTGCTTCCAACCTTTTTCTCACCGTAGCCCGCTACGCCATCGAGAAAGGTTGGAGACATCTGCACAAAGCAAACAACACTCTGAACACAAAGTCTAATGACCGATTTGGGTTCAAGGAAAACTATCCCTTCGCAGGAACTGCGATATAGATGCCCGTGATGGCTGCACCGCTGCCGAAACAGCCTGACGGCGAGCCCGAAACGGAACGAATGACGAGGAAATGGTCGTAGAACCGCACGCTGAACGTATAACCGCAATACTGAATGGTGTAATCGAAATCGCCATGGTCGGGCAGGTAAAGTCCTGCAGCATCGACCAAAGCGTCGTTGCCTTTATTGTCCGGACCTCCGTCACGACGTATGGACAACTCGAAAGTCTCATCCCGTGTGTTGCCCCACAGCGTGAGTTCGCCCTTGACGCGCATCGGGTTTTCATACTGATACATGCCGCCACGGCCCCATCCCTCGAAACGGAACACTTTGCCTTCGAGATAGGGACTACTGTACACACCGGGTTCACGGTCTATCGGACTGGCATACTTGTCGGAATACTTCCTCAGCCGGAACTTCTCGCCGCTGGGCTGCACGATGCCCACTAGGCTGCTTCCTTTCAACTCGGCACGGAGAAAATAGATATAGTTGATGCCTTCGCCGTCGTCATAGACACGGATATCGTACATCCCGTCCGTCTCATAGCCCGCCACATTATAGACTTCTGTGCTGCCATCAACCTCGCTGAACATCTCGCCCGTCATGACGCCATCTTTCACTGCGCAAGCAAGTTTAACGGGCAGACCTCCCACTTTCCCCTGCCAGAAATAATAGGAAACCTTACCCGCCTGCACCTGAAGGGCAAGCATTACCATCAACATCACGACAAAACCTTTTGCTTTCATATCCTTTGCTGATTTAGTTTGTATATCGGCAAAGATAATACATTAAATTGAAAATCGGAAACGGAATGGCAAAAATCTGCCCTTCTTCAACTTGTCCGGAGTCTTTTTCTGCCCGTTTATAAAAATAAAAGCACCCGTTCTGCCAGGCAAAACGGGTGCTTTCTGTCTCATAAATGACATCTTGTTAATCTCTCGGCTTCAGGTTGGTAGCCTTGAGCATTTCCAACACCTCTGCGTTGATGCGCTGTGCGAACTCCTGCATGGTCATCGTGGCTTGCTCGCCGCCACCTTGCTGGCGCATGGAGACAAGCCCCTCGGCAGCCTCTTTCTCACCGACTATCACCATGTATGGAACGCGTTTGAGCTCGTTGTCGCGAATCTTGCGACCGATTTTCTCGTTGCGGTCATCGACATTTGCACGAACGCCCACGCTGTCGAAATATTGCTGCACCTCCACAGCATAGTCATTGAATTTCTCGGAGATGGGAAGAATTGCCACTTGGTCGGGCGTGAGCCACAAGGGGAAGTGACCTGCGGTATGCTCGATGAGCACCGCCGTGAATCGTTCCATCGAACCGAACGGCGCGCGATGCACCATGACGGGTGTCTGTTTCGAGTTATCCTCTGCAGTATATTCAAGATGGAAGCGCTGCGGCAGGTTGTAATCCACCTGAATCGTTCCCAACTGCCAGCGGCGTCCGATGGCATCCTTGACCATGAAGTCGAGCTTCGGTCCGTAGAAAGCAGCCTCACCCAATTCGATTTTCGCCTCCAGTCCTTTCTCCTTACAAGCATCGATAATCGCCTGTTCACTCTCTTCCCAAGCCTCGTCGGAGCCGATATATTTCGTCGTATTCTTCGGGTCGCGCAGCGAAATCTGTGCCTCCACATTCTCGAACTTGAATATGGTGAACACTGCCTGAATGATGTCCATCACGCGAAGGAACTCGCCTTTCACCTGGTCGGGACGACAGAAGATGTGCGCATCGTCCTGCGTGAACGAACGGACACGGGTCAATCCGTGCAGCTCGCCACTCTTCTCATAGCGATAAACCGTTCCGAACTCAGCGATGCGCAACGGCAGGTCGCGATAGGAGCGCGGCTTGCTGGCGAAAATCTCGCAATGGTGCGGGCAGTTCATCGGCTTGAGCATGTATTCCTCGCCCTCTTCCGGTGTGGTAATCGGACGGAAAGCATCTTTGCTGTAATGCGCATAGTGACCGCTGGTCACGTACAGATTCTTGCCACCGATGTGCGGGGTGATGACTTCCTGGTATCCGAAATTCTTCTGAATCTTGCGCAACATGTCCTGAAGACGCAGGCGGAGCTCCGTTCCCTTGGGCAGCCAGATGGGCAAACCTTTTCCCACGCGGTCGGAGAACATGAAGAGTTCCATCTCTTTTCCTATCTTACGGTGGTCGCGCTTTTTGGCTTCTTCCAACATGACGAGATACTCGTCGAGCATCTTTTTCTTCGGGAAGGAGATACCATAGACGCGTGTCATCTGCTCGCGCTCGGCATCGCCACGCCAGAATGCGCCGGCAACGCTTGTTATCTTGACTGCCTTGATGAGCCCCGTTGATACGAGGTGCGGTCCCCGACAAAGGTCGGTAAAGGCGCCTTGCGTATAGGTCGAGATGGTGCCGTCCTCCAAATCGAGGTCGATATGCTCACACTTATAGTCTTGTCCGTCGGCTTTGAACTCTCTCAGCGCATCGGCTTTCGACACTTCACGACGCACGACAGCCTCATCCTTACGAGCCAATTCCATCATTTTTTCTTCGATTTTCGGGAAGTCGCTCTCGCTGATAACTGCGCCGTCCTTTGGCATCACGTCGTAGAAGAATCCGTTCTCCACTGCCGGTCCGAAACCGAACTGGATGCCGGGATACAATTCTTTCAGTGCTTCAGCCAACAAGTGTGCGCTGGTGTGCCAGAAGGTATGCTTGCCTTCTTCGTCCTCGAATTTGTAGAGTGCGATGGTCGCATCTTCGTTGATGGGACGATTCAGTTCTACCGTTTCGCCATTGACTCCGCAAGATACAACGTTGCGTGCGAGAGCCGGCGATATGCTCTCGGCGATTTGATAACCAGTCACTCCCTGTTCATACTCGCGAACAGAGCCGTCTGGGAATGTGATTTTAATCATAACAACTTGATTTTAACGTTTAATTGCGTGCAAAGGTACGCTTTTCGCACGGAAAAACCAAAAATAAACCTGCTTGTTTTGTCGCCATCCGCAAAGAAAAAACGTTCCTTGCGCGTCACACGACTTATTCCTTCGATATTACAACTCGACCGCCGAGATGTCCACCAGATTATTGACGATGGCATAGATGGTCAGTCCCGCAGGACTGTGAATCTGCAGTTTCCGGGCAATGTTCCGACGATGCGTGATGACGGTATTGACGCTGATGAACAGATGTTCTGCAATCTCTTTGTTGGTCATTCCCTGCACAAGGCTGACGATGACGTCGCGCTCGCGGTCGCTCAGCACATCACCATTGTTCGGATTCTGATTGATCATGTTGGAAATCTTGGCTGACACGTCCGTCTGACGCAACTTCTTCTCCAACATCCGGATGGCTGGAACGAAGATGTGGTCCTCCACCTCCGCATGAAGAGACAGCCATTCCTCATTGTTGTAGATATCATAGAGCGTGGCAGACAACTGATTGTTGTGCAGACCGTCGCTTGGCAGATACTTGATAATGATATTCTTCAACTCACGCAGCTTGACGTCGGTCGCCCCATGGTGTTTCGAAAAGGTTTCAATATCATAGGTCTCATTGACTTTATTGTTCAGCAAAGCCTCTACATACGGGAAGAGCAGTTTCTCCTCATAGCGCATGTGGCGCTGTATGGAATGGGCATACTCGTCGTAGAGTTTCATGATTAGCCGCGCAAGATTGTCGTTCTCGTCGAGCGCATCTTGAAGTTCCTTGCGGATAAAGGGCAGCTGAAAATCCAGGAAATAGGCATGACTGGCACGCAGATACTGCATCAAAGTCGGAATGGAAAGTCTTTCCACATCGTCAAAATCGCGATAACCGTTGATGGTAAAGTTAATCACAGCCAAAAAGGTATAGGTATCTACCTGCTGCTGCTCGCACACTTCACGCACGGTCTTGTCACCAAAGCCAAGACTGATGCCGAAACTGCCCAGACTCTGCAACAGATTATAATTGTCCTTTATCAGCGAAATCATCTTATCATCCGCCTCATACATCTTCTGATTCTTCATTCGCGTACCTAAATATAATGTTTCCGTTGCAAAATAAATAAAAAAAAACGAATTACACAATAATCATTTTTAGGTATTTAACCCAAATCGATTAGCCGGAAAAAGGATTCATAACCAGCGGGGATAAAAAAACAGGGACTTCAGACCGAACTGAAATCCCCGTCATTTCTGTATAGGTGTATTCTATCAATTAGCTTTAGATGATGTTTGATTGATTGTTGAGCAGTTTTCTTCTTTTACTTTCCGAAGGCGCATAGCGGGCTATGCGTCAAGGATAAAAGGAGAAAAATGCCGACAAGAAACAAAGAGCATCAAAGCCAAAGAACGCTACCTGAATGAAACATACATACTAATTGATAGAACACACCTATAATCAACGTCCTGACTTATTTCGCATAAGCCACCGAACGGGTCTCGCGGATAACGGTGATTTTCACCTGTCCCGGATAAGTCATCTCGTTCTGAATCTTCGCTGCGATTTCGCCCGACAGCTTTTCGGTCTCCGCATCGTCCATTTTGTCGGCACCGACAATCACGCGCAACTCACGACCTGCCTGTATTGCGTAGGTCTTTGTCACGCCCGGATAGCTCATGGCGATAGCCTCCAGGTCATTCAATCGCTTGATGTATGCCTCCACAATCTCACGGCGGGCACCCGGACGGGCTCCGGAAATGGCGTCGCAAATCTGGACAATCGGCGCCAGAAGCGTGTTCATCTCCTGCTCGTCGTGGTGAGCTCCGATAGCGTTGCAGATGTCTGCCTTCTCTTTATACTTCTCTGCAATCTTCGCTCCGTAGAGTGCGTGTGGCAATTCGCTTTCCTCATCGGGCACCTTTCCGATATCGTGCAGCAGTCCTGCGCGCTTTGCTTTCTTCGGATTCAGTCCCAGTTCAGAAGCCATCACGGCACAGAGATTTGCTGTCTCACGGGCATGCTGCAAGAGGTTCTGACCATAAGAGGAACGGTATTTCATCTTTCCGATAATGCGGATAAGCTCCGGATGCAGCCCATGTATGCCGAGGTCGATGGTGGTTCGTTTTCCCGTCTCGATAATTTCGTTCTCGAGCTGTTTTTTTACCTTCGCAACGACTTCCTCGATGCGTGCCGGATGGATGCGTCCGTCGGCAACCAACTGATGGAGCGCCAAGCGGCATACTTCGCGACGGATGGGGTCGAAGGCTGAGATGACGATTGCTTCCGGGGTGTCATCTACCACGATTTCCACGCCGGCTGCTGCCTCCAACGCACGGATATTCCGACCTTCACGACCGATGATGCGTCCTTTCACTTCATCATTATCTATATGGAATACGCTGACGGAATTCTCAATAGCTGTTTCCGTTGCTACCCGCTGGATGGTTTGAATCACGATTTTCTTTGCCTGTGCGTTGGCATTGAGCTTCGCCTCGTCCATAATCTCGTTAATATAGCTGGCGGCATCGGTCTTTGCCTCGTCTTTCAGGCTTTCAATCAGGCGGCTCTTAGCCTCGTCGGCACTCAGTCCTGAGAGTTCTTCCAGTTTCTCACGCTCTTGCAGACGCATCTTTTCCAATTCATCCTGCTTGATTTGCAGAAGTTTTTTCTCATTGTCTATGCGTTGCTGGAATTGTTCCACCTCCTGCTTGCGGCGCCCGATTTCTTCCTGTCGCTGATTCAACGATATCTCGCGCTGCTTCAATCGGTTCTCATTCTGCTGAATCTTCTGGTTGCGCTGCTGGACTTCTTTTTCCAGTTCGGCTTTCTTGTTCAAGAATTTTTCTTTTACTTCCAGAAGTTTCTTTTCCTTCACTACTTCAGCATCCCTATTGGCTGCTTCAAGCATTTCATTATATTTTCCCTTGATTACATAACGGAAAATAAGGTATCCGGCAATTCCTCCCACGATGAGGCAGGCTGCCGAAACAATCAATGTTAAAAGTTCCATACTATCTATATTAATATTCTCTATAAATGTTCCTTACTCCAGTCTCCCTACTCTTTCAACGCGTTTTCTATTTCTGAAGTAATTTTTACGAGAATATTACTGATGGGGGCGGTATCATTTCGCTTTGATTCCCGCATGTACCTCAAAGCGATGTCGATCAATGCCATATACAACAAATCCTTGACGGTCTTGTTTTCTTTGTATATCTTGGCATAATCGTTTACCGTCCCCGTTATAAGCTTTGCTGCATTACGATACAATTCTTCATCTTCGCGATTGATATTCACCGCGATATCCATATCGTAAACATGCAATCTTATATGTAGTTTCTCACTCATTCTTCAGACATCATTTGCGTTTACTTCTCACTCAGCAGGGTGATGCACTTGTTAACGTCTCTAATCAATTTGGCTAATCGCGCCTTGGCTGACTCCATGTCGCCATCGGTGATTTCGACCATTTTTGCCATTTTCAGCATATCATAGTCACTTCGCAGCTGATCAATCTGCCCTTTCAGCAGCTTGATTTCTTCATCACGTTCGTCAAGCTTCACCTGCAGACTACGATTCTCCGCCTTTACCTCTTTGTATTGGAGAATCATCTGCCTGACACGTGTCGTAAACAACGTCAATGTATTCTCATTCTTATCTGCCATGAACTATAATTTGCCCACAAAATTACTTCAATATTTTGAATCTACCAAATATTTTATATCATAAATTTAATTTAAATCCGGATTTCACAGATTATCACTGATTTACGACCGTCACCCAACTACTTCTTCTCGAGTTCTTGGTCGTCCTTTTTCCGGGGCTCTTTCTTTGCCAGCATGACAATCTGATAGACATAGTCAACTATCCACTGCTGGCTGAAGCCGAGGCGCTGATCGTATTGCCTTACTGCCATGACCGACTTGATGACTCCCGGATCTTTGTAGTCGTTCTTATTAAAGATGTCGCTGACCGTCTTTTCCGTCATCGCATAAATCGCTTTTTTGAAGAACGAAGGCACCCGAAGCTTAAACTTCATCAGGTTGCCAACCAGCATCATCAACTCTTGGGAAAGTCCCTGGAATTGCAGCATATAGGTTTGCGTGTCCTGCAATTTCCTGCAATTTTTCTTAATGCTCTCATCGATTTCCGTAAAGAAATTGTCATTCGTACGGTATAGTTCTTTCAGCATTTTCTTGCACTGGTTCTTCTCCCCCACGCCCAACTTGTTGTTCACGGTCGGGACATGCAAGGTCGTTTTGAACATGCGCAGGTCCGGGAGCATCGCCAGATTTGTTATCCCCAGTTTCGAGGCAATCGATGCCTGGAAATACACACGGATAAGCGTCATGTAGTCTTCCATGCCTCCCACCTTTACTTCCTGAGCGTTCTTCTTGAATAATTTCGAAAATATTCCCATATACTTAATTTGTTTAATTTGAAATTTGCACCTGCAAAATTACAACAAAAAGACTGAACGACAAAATAAATCCGCCGTTATTGAGAAAATATTGTTCGTCGGAGAACAATCACCGGTTCATCACGGGAACATCCAAACTGCAAAAAAGTTGTCAAGTTTGTAAACATACTTCCCTTACTTCCAACTCCGTTTTCAGGCAATTGAGCCGAGGAACGTTTTGTATATTTATGCACACTGCGCCATTTCTGAAGCAAGAATCTAAACCGTTGTAAAACAAACAGTTAGATACGGCTTTCCAAAAGTTCAACTTTCAGGCGGTAAAAGTTCAACTTTCAGGCGGTAAAAGTTCAACTTTCAGCGTGCAAAAGTTCAACTTTTGGGAGCTAAAAGTTCAACTTTTGGAAAACGAAAGTTCAACCGTTATATTTATACGGCTTTTCTGTATGTTTATGCAAGTGGATTTAGGGCGTTTTTTTAAGATAAAAAAGGACAAAAGCGGGACAAAAAAACGACAAAACAGAAAAAAACTCCGTCTTCGCCTATTTATCTCAATAAAATTTCGTAACTTTGCGCGCGAATTAAAGAAACAACCAGTTTTTAGATGAAATATTATTCGAACGGCAATGAATTGATAAAATACATTGTGGTATTGATTGACTTTGTGTTGCTCAATATCACCATGGCGCTGTTCTATCACTATGCGCAGGAAATCGTGCCAGCCTATTTCCGTGCTAATCCCCGTATCATCTATCTGATTGCCAACATTGCGATGGCCATTGCACAATTCTTCGTTCCGTCAGTCATCCATTATCGCCGGATTTCTTTCGAACAGGTGGCAAGCCGTGTGTCGCGCATGGTCATTCTGCAGGCAGCGATTACGTTTATCTTCGTACGTCTGATATGCGATGGTGGCGGTTTTTTCCGCTATCTGTTCATCTACATGTTCGCCCTCTTCGTCATCATCATGCTTGCCCGCCTGGCTGAACGCCATCTGCTCAAGTATATCCGACAAATGGGGCGCAACAACCGCTCAGTCATTTTTATTGGTGACGACCCCGCCGTCTTACAGATATACAACGAGATTACGGAGGACCCGTCAACCGGATACAAGATAAAAGGCTACTATAGCAACAACGCTATTCCCAACTGTCCTGAGAAGTTCACGCATATTGGCAATCTGGCTGACCTGGACGACTTCATGGACAAAGAGCAGGGACACTACAGACACGTTGATGAGGTCTTTTGTTGCCTTTCGCAGAACGAATCCGAACAGCTCGTGCGCATCATGCAATATTGTGACAGACACGTGATGCACTTCTACTACATCCCACGCATGTTTGGTAATTTCCGCCTGAATCTGAAACCCGAAAGATTTGGTGACCAAATCATCTTCACCAACCGCAACGAGCCGTTGGCGCAATACGCAAACAAATTCATCAAAAGGACCTTCGATATCCTCGTCAGCCTTGTGGTGTGCATCATTTTGATTCCGTTCATCCCCATCATTGCCCTCATCATCAAGAGACAGAGTCCCGGTCCCATCTTCTTCAAACAGGAAAGGACAGGATTCAATGGGCAGTCGTTCATCTGCTATAAATTCCGCTCCATGCACATCAACAAGGCAGCCGACATGCAGCAGGCATCTATTGACGACCCGAGAAAATTCCCGTTCGGCAACTTCATGCGGAAGACCAACATTGACGAATTCCCCCAATTCTTCAACGTTCTCCGGGGCGATATGAGCATTGTGGGACCGCGTCCACACATGACCTACCACACGGAGATGTATTCGCAGATTATAGACAAATACATGGTCCGCCACTTCTCAAAACCCGGAATAACGGGATACGCCCAGGTGACAGGTTTCCGAGGAGAGACCAAAGAACTTTGGCAGATGGAGGAACGCATCAGAAGAGATATTTGGTATATTGAAAACTGGACATTCTGGCTCGACATCAAGATTATCTTCCTGACAGCCGTCAGTCTGTTCAAACCGGACAAGAAAGCATATTAAACAAAACAAGTATATGAAAGGAATTGTATTAGCAGGAGGTTCAGGCACACGCCTCTACCCGATTACAAAAGGAATCAGCAAGCAATTGCTTCCGATTTTCGACAAGCCGATGATTTATTATCCTATCTCGGCGCTCATGCAGGCAGGTATCCGCGACATACTCGTCATATCGACACCGCACGACCTGCCGGGATTCCGCCGATTGCTGGGCGACGGCAGCGAACTGGGAGTCAACTTCCAATACGCGGAGCAGCCAAGTCCGGACGGATTGGCACAGGCATTCATCATCGGTGAGGAGTTTATCGGAGACGATACCGCATGTTTGGTTCTTGGAGACAACATCTTCTGTGGCGCAGGCTTTGAAGAATTGCTGCACGAAGCGGTTAAGAATGCCGAAAACAACACCGCCACCGTCTTTGGCTATTACGTCAACGACCCAGAGCGTTATGGAGTGGCGGAATTTGACGCTGAAGGAAACTGTCTGAGCATTGAAGAGAAACCAGCGAATCCGAAAAGCAACTATGCCGTTGTCGGATTGTATTTCTACCCGAACAGCGTGGTGGACATCGCCAAGAACATCAAACCCAGCGCAAGAGGAGAGTTGGAAATTACAACCGTCAACCAAGAATATCTGAAACGCCATTCCCTGAAAGTGCAAACGCTTAAGCGTGGTTTTGCATGGCTTGACACAGGTACACACGACAGTCTTTCAGAAGCCAGTACGTTTATTGAAGTCATTGAAAAACGCCAAGGACTGAAAGTAGCCTGTCTCGAAGAAATCGCCCTGCATAATGGCTGGATTACACCCGAACAGGTTCGAAAACTGGCAGAACCCATGATTAAAAACGAATACGGACAATATCTCATCAATATTGCCAATGAGGACAGATCATTCTGAAACATTGAAATTATAAATCAATAAATAAAATACCATGGAAGAAAACAAAAAAATTGACTCCGGGAAAGTAATGGAAATGGCAGAGAAATCATTCTTCAATTTCCAGAAATTATTAACCACCTACCTCCTTAACTGGAAGTGGTTCGTCCTTTCCCTCATTATCTGTTTGGGAATAGCAGCCATTAAGTTGCGCTACACTACTCCTATCTATCAGTCTCACGCAAAACTCCTTGTCAAGGCAGAGGACAACTCAAGCGGTCGTGGTCGTGGCATACAGGGCATGACGAACTTGGGTATCATGAGTAACTCTGCCGGACTTGAAAACGAGATTGAGATTCTCAAATCACGCACATTGGCAGCCGATGCCATACGCGATTTGAAATTGTACGCCACCTACACCGTAGAAGGAAGAATCAAGGACATCAATTTATATAAAAACCAGCCGATTACGGTTGACCTTGATTCTGCCCACCTGGAGCGCCTCAATGCCCCGATCAATCTAACGATTGAGCGCAAAGACAATAAATATGTCGTGACTGGAACATATTATGTATCAGTAAGTGATGAGCATTCAACCGGTCCCTACTCCATTGAGAAGTCTTTCAACAGCCTCCCCGCAACGATTGGAACACGTGCAGGTATTATATCACTTAACGCAA